>JAEEGL010996111.1_pt1 | contig 27598 bp, 22 predicted proteins | sample 9134231 | NCBI WGS metagenome assembly JAEEGL01 (sample SAMN16246548, study PRJNA631951) | gut metagenome | biome: gut microbiome; feature: rumen; material: fiber-attached | host: Bos | place: Iran: Karaj | collected 2018-10
GGAGCGGCTCGACCTCGGCAACTTCGGCACCAAGACCCTCAAACCCATGGTGTGGGGATTCAATTTCTTGTGGGGTACCTTGTTGGGCGTATTGGTGAAAGTGATTATCAACAGGCTCAGAAAGACCCATCTGATGCAGCGCGAATACATCAACAATTACACGCTCGACCGCTTAGCCGGCACCTGCTTCGACTTTATGATTGTGGCCGGCACCGCTGCCATTGACTTCAACAACCTGCGCGGCATTTGGATGCCCCTTTTGCTGGTGTGTCTCATCGGCGCCGTCGTCACCTTTTTCTATGTTCGTGCCTGTGCCAAGCATCTCTATCCCGATTACCAATACGAGGGCTTTTTCTCCATGTTTGGCATGCTCACCGGCACCGCCAGCAACGGCATGATACTGCTCCGCGAGATAGACCCCAAGTTTGAGACCCCTGCCGCCAATAACTTGGTGTTGCAGACCATCCCTGCCATTGCCTTCGGCTTCCCGGTGTTGTTGCTCATGGGTTTCGGACCCCAGAGCATGAAGAGCTGCCTCATCACCCTTGGCATACTGGCGGTGGCGTTCCTCATATTCGCCCTGTTCATCTTCAGGAAGAAATTGTTTAATAGTAAGTCTCATAAGTCCAATTAGTCTAATTAGCTCTATGAAAAAACATCTTGTACCTTTTTTAGCTTTTAGCTTTTGTCTTTTGGTTTCCGTTTCCCTGTCGGCACAGGATTCGACCAATATCCGAAAGGGCTGGACATTCGGCGTCTTGCCCAGCTTTGCTTACGATGCCGACCTGGGGCTGCAGCTCGGATTGCTCTCCAATGTCTATTATTTCGGCGACGGTGCCGTTTATCCCGACTATTACCATTCCTTCTATGTCGAGGCGGCCACCACGTCAAAGCACTACGGCCTTTACAGGTTTGCCTATGACTCCAAGTACCTTATTCCGGGGCACCGCTTGAGCATTGACCTCACCTATTTGCCCGACCAGATGTGCGACTTCTACGGCTTCAACGGCTACGAGGCTCTGTACCGCCCTGAATATGCCACCCAGTCCGATGCCCTTTATCGCACCCGTGCCTACTACAAATTCAAACGCGACATGTTCCGTTTCAGTGCCGACCTTCAAGGTACCATCAACAATCCATGGTACTGGAATGTGGGCATTGGATTGCTATACTACAACGTGGGTACAGTCGATGTGGCACGGCTGAACAAGTACACCAAGGACGACGACAAAAAGCTTCCGGAAGGCGTTGGGACGCTTTACGACAAGTATGTGTCGCTGGGCTATATCAGCCCTGCCGAAGCCAACGGGGGCTTCCATCCCTACCTGCACGGGGGGCTCACCTTTGACACCCGCGACCGCCAGCAAAATCCCCGCCGGGGCATACATGCCGACGCTTTCCTCACCTATTATGCCGGACTTGGCGACATGGCGGACTACAACAACGTCAAGTTCAATGCTGCCTGGCGGCACTATCTCCCCATCATCCCCAACCGACTCACCTTTGCCTACCGCTTGGGTACTCAGCTGAATGTGGCGGGCAAGAGCCCCTTCTACCTGAATACCTACCTCAATCAACTCTACATGCAGCGCGTCATCTATGAGGGACTGGGCGGTGCCAACTCCATTCGTGGCATTATGCGCAACCGCATCCTTGCCCGTGGCGTGGCCTTCGCTAATGTGGAGTTCCGCGTGCAGGTGGTGCATTTCAAGATTGGCAAAGAGAATTTCTATATAGGCCTCAACCCCTTCATGGATGCCGGCATGGTGGTGCAACCCTACGACCGCGTTATGTCAGACCCGGTTCAGGCAGCCCTGAGCTCGGTCAACCCCGACGACCTCTACGACGAAAGCCGCCTCTATACACCCCACCTCTCGGCTGGCTGCGGCCTCAAAGTGGCCATGAACGACAACTTTGTCCTCAGTGTCGACTGGGCCACGGCCCTCGACAAGCAGGACAACGGCAAGTTCAGCAACCTCTACATCAAGATGGGGTATATGTTCTAAGCACGGTGTCCGTTCAGATATTTGATACCCACAAGTATAGGGTTGAATTAGACTTCACCATTCAAAACTGTCGTTGCGTGACTTAAAGCAAAACCCGAGGTGGTGCGGAAGAATGCATCACCCCGGGTTTTGGGTCGGACTTAACTTTATTCAGCTACGGGGCTGAAGTCCTCTTTGCCTACGCCGCAGAGGGGGCATACCCAGTCGGCTGGCAGGTCTTCGAAGGCGGTGCCGGGGGCTATGCCGTTGTCGGGGTCGCCTTTGGCGGGGTCGTACTCGTAGTGACAGATGTCGCAAATGTACTTCTTCATTTCGGTAGTGTTTTTTGGGTTAAACTTTGAGTTAATAATCATTGTGCCACCGCTTTTGCACACGGCGCAGCGGCGACGCCAACGGTGCAAAGATACAACTTTTTGTCAAACCAAAAGAGAAAAAATAAATCTGCTGTTTTTTTGTTGCGGTGTGCCTTGCCAGCCGTCCTCTCCTGGGATAGAGGGAGAACCACAGGCCGACTGCTATCGGCACAGACGGAAAAATGCATTATGTGAGGGTTCGGACAATTTTTTTTGTATGTATGCGTTATTGTAAAAACAATTTTGTGCTATGATTCGTTTATTTCATTTTTTTAGTATCGTTATATTAGTGACTTGTGCCGGTGTTGTAGGGGCACAAACCAATATCGTTATACATGGCGAAGTGGTGAACGGGGCAGGGAAGGAGGTTTCGCTCTACCGCTACAGCGACATGCTTACGCGCACGGAGGTGACGGTGGACCAAGCAGTGATAGGCGACAACCGTACTTTCGAGTTGAAGGCGTATGCCAACTATCCTACGCTGATGATGCTGCAGATAGAAAACTACAGCCAGTCGTTCTTTGTGGAGCCGGGTCGCGACTATGAGGTGTATGTGCCTCGGTTTGACTGGAATATCGACGAAAAGAAAAATGTGTTTCTGGAGCCAGAGGTGCTGCCGCTGGAGTTTGTGAACATGCCCGCAGGCGAGTTGAATGGGCTGATTTCGGACTTCGAGGCGGTGGTGGCGCAGTATATCGACGATCACCGGATGTATTTCGACAGCCGTTTCCGTCCGCAAAAACGCTATTTCGACAGTCTGGAGGCTGTGGTGGCGAAGCAGTGTCCCGACACTAAGAACGAGTTTTTTAACCGTTACAAGCGCTATCAGTTGGCAAGTATGAAGTACAGCTTGCATTTCGACACGCGCCGTGGAATGGTGAACCGCTACATCAAGAACCAGCCGATATTGTACTACGATGACAATTACATGTCGTTTTTCACCACGTTGTTTGCCAACACGGTGTCGAAGGGCACTACCAAGATTCCGGCTTGGCAGTTGGGGAATTGGGTGAACACGTTGAATGTAAAGGTGTTTCTTGACTCGTTGGGTACGGATACGCTGCTGAGGAACGAACAGGTGAGGGAGTTGGTGGCGTTGCAGGCATTGCAGGAGGCTTACTATATGCCCCGTTATTATGAGAGTGGCAAGGTGGTGCAGATGATTGACATGATTGGGAGCAAGAGCAAGTTTCCGGAGCATAAGATTTTGGCCCAGCGGTTGGTGGCCAGTTTCCGCCAACAGGAGCAAGGAGCCGAGATGCCCTCGTTTTCGCTGCCCGACGTGGAGAAGAGGCCGGTGAGCCTCGACAGCATGAAAGGGAAGTGGGTGTATCTGTCGTTTGTAAGGGTAGGGGATCCGAACTGCATAAGCGAGATTGAGACACTGGCGCATTTCAAGGACAGCATCTATGCCAAGAGCAAGAATGTGGAGTTTGTCACCATTTGCTGCGACAGGGAGTTCCAGAAGATGTACCATTTCCTGAAGAACACCAAACGGGGGCAGAAGTACAACTGGACTTGGTTGCATTTCAATGGCAACTATAAGCTGTTGGAGCGTTACCAGGTGGTTTCGTTCCCGCATTTTATTCTCCTTAATCCAGAGGGTCAGTTGCAGTATACGGTGACACCGTCGCCCGCCTCGGGGTTCTTGCTGCACGGACCGTGGCAGCCCAAGCAGCAGGAGGAGGAGCGTCCTTTCTTCTTGAGATGAGGTTGAATTGATGGTTGAAAACCAAGGTTAGAGAAAGGTGCCGGGCATTTTTCACAGAGGGCTGTTGAAAAATGTGTCCGGCAGGGGACTGATAAGAGGTTTATTATTAGTATCTTTACTTTTAAAATCAAGAAATCATTGTTTATGCAACGAGTTAAGTTTCTTTTAGTTATTGCATTGTTGGCATGGACGGTGCCGTCTGTTTTTGCCCAAAAGTCGTCGTCGGACGAGGCTGTGAGGCAACTTTACCGTCGTGCGGTGGATTTATACCAGAAGGAAAAATATGCTTCGGCACAAAGTTTGTTTGACAAATTGACATCCGACGCCGAGCAGGTGGATGCCGAGATGGCGAGCGAGGCCTGTTTTTATGGGGCTGCCTGTGCCGAGAAGCTTGGCAACAGGGATGCCGACTTCCGGCTGACCGAGTTCCTGAGGCTGTACCCTCAAAACAAGCACACCAATATGGCCTATTTCTATCTGGGCAACTACCACTATGCCGCAGGCGACTATGCCAAAGCCCTAAAATATTACAAGAAGGTGCCTTCGCGCGAAGTGGAGTACGGCCATAGGAGCGAGTATAATTTCAAGGTTGGCTATTGCTATTTTGTCGACGAGGACTACGGTGAGGCCAAGAAGTACTTTTCGCAGGACATCAACGGCCGCACCAAGTACACCAATGCGTCGCTGTACTATTATGCTCATTTGCAGTATATGGAAGGCAAGTACGACCTGGCGTTGCGGAACTTTGAAAAATTGCAGTCGGACAATAAGTTTGCAAAGATTGTCCCCTCCTATGTGGCAAGGATATATTATTATCTTGGCAAGAATGACGAGTTGCTGCAGATGGCTCCCACACTGCTGTTGGAGGAGGATGTGTTCAAGAAGAACGAGATAAGGCAGATGGTGGCAGAGGTTTATTTCAACCGCGGGGAGTACAAGAATGCCTTGGACTACTACACGGCAGCCATGCGCAACCGCGACAAGGAAGAGACGGTGGCAGTGGACGATGTGGCTCCCGCCACAACCAAGGGTAAGAAAGGGTCCGCCGCGACCCCGGTGACCTGCTCGCCGCAGGACAGCTATTACCAGATTGGCTATTGCCATTATATGCTTCACCAATACGACTCGGCACAGTTCTATCTGTCGAAGAAGACGTCCTGCGACGACAGTGTGGCACAGAATGCCCTTTATGTGCTGGGCGATGTGGACATCAAGCTCGACCGCAAGAACGAGGCTCGCAGCATGTTCCTCCAGGCTTCGAAGATGGACTACGACCCCAAGATAAAGGAAGACGCCCTCTTCAACTACGCAAAACTGTCGTATGAGCTTAACGCCAACCCCTATAACGAGTCGATAAGGTCGTTTGAGGACTACATGGAGAAGTACCCCAAGAGCAAGCACCAGGCCGAGGTGCAGGAGATATTGAGTTCGCTCTATTTTACCACCCGCAACTATAAGGATGCTTTGACCTTGATTGAGAAAATTCCCGACCGTACCCCATTGATGAATCAGGCCTACCAACGCATTGTCATCAACCGTGGCATTGAGGTGTTCAACACGGGCAACATGAAGACGGCTGCGACCTATTTCCAAAAGGCCGCCAAGATAAATGCCTTGCCCAAGTACACCACCGATGCCTACTTCCTGTTGGCAGAGTCGCGCTACCGCTTGGAAGATTTTGAGTCGGCGGGCAAGACCCTCGACCGCTTTATGGTGAGCACTAATGCTACCACTTCGCCTTATTACAAGCAGGCACTCTACACCCACGGCTATATCAATATGAAACGGGGCAACATAGCCGATGCCGCCGACGATTTCAAGATTTTCCTGAGACTGGCCGATGGCTCTATCGACAAGCACCAGATTAACGATGTCAACAACCGGCTGGGCGACTGCAGCTATCTCGACAGCAAGTATGCTGATGCCATCAAATACTACGACCGTGTGATAGAGGCTGGTGACGCCGATGCCGACTATGCCACGTATCAGAAGGCCCTCTCGTATGGAGCTATGGGCAAATATCACGACAAGCTCACCTACCTCAACCAGATATTCGAGCGCTTCAACCAGTCACCCTTGGCGGCCAAAGCCCTCTTCGAAATCGGCAACACCTACCTGGTGTGCGACAACAACCAGATGGCGTTGATGTATTTCAACAACTTCCGCACCCGTTACCCGCAGAATAGTCTGGTGAAGACCGCCCTGCTGAACATGGGACTGATTTATTACAACACCGACCGCAACAGTGAGGCTCTTGAGGTATTCGACCAATTGCTTACCAATTATCCCGGCACTGACGAGGCTCGCGACGCACTCAGCACCGTGAAGAACATCTATGTGAGCCAGAACCGTGTGGACGAGTACTTCAGCTATGTGAAGCGCACCACCAAGGCCAACATCTCCACCGTGGAGCAGGACAGCACCCTCTACATGTCGGCTGAAAACCAGTATATGAACGGTGACTGCGAAAGTGCAGTGAGGAGTTTCGAGAACTACCTCAGCAAATTCCCCGAAGGTCTGTTCCACCTGCAAGCACACTATTATGCAGCCGATTGCCTCTTCCGCAACGGGCAGAACGAGCAGGCTTTGCCCCACTATGAGGCAGTGGCCACGGCTTCGAACAACAGCTTTACCGAAAGGGCTTTGCACAATGCTGCCAATATCGCATATAATATGAACAACTTCACCAAGGCTCTCGACCTCTATTGGCAGTTGCTCTCAATGGCTGAGAGCGACAACAACCGCCTTGCGGGTCGTGTGGGTTATCTGCGCAGTTGGGTACATCTGGGCGAACGCGATAGTATTGTGTCGGCAGGAAAACACCTGTTGGCTGAGTCCAAGATTACCGACGCCTTGCGCGACGAGGCTCTTATCAGCATGGCTCGCAGCTATTACGAGACCCCGGCCACTTATCGCCAGGCCGACAGCATCTATGCCTTGCTGACAAACTCCACCAACGGCGACTACAGCGGCGAGGCCTCCTACCGCCAGGCTGAGATGCGTTATCTCCAAGCCGACTACGACGGTGCCGAGCGGGTGATAGAGTCCATCACCGCCGCCCCTGTGAGCGACTACTGGCTTGCCAAGTCCTTCATCCTGTGGGCCGACATCTTCCATGCCCGCGGCAACAATTTGCAGGCAAAACAGACCCTCCAAAGCATTATTGACAACTACGACGGCGACGACCTCGTGCAGGTTGCCCTGCAGAAACGCAACGCCATCCTCGAGGAGGAGAAACCCGTCCAGCAGCCCGAGGAAGAAGAGATAGTCATTGAACTTGAAAAAGAACCCGAAAATCAATAGCCATGAAATATTCCAGAATATTCACAGTGTTTTGTGCCGCAGGTCTGATGGCCTCCGGCTTTGTATGCCATGCCCAGGCCGATAGCAATGTCTACAACGAGCGTGTGGTGGTTACCAGCCGCTACAAACCCGTTGTGGAGGAGAGCCAAAAGGTGAACGTCGCCCCGACAATCACCGATACTGTGGCCACCATGCCCAAAAACCTCTCTTACGACATCACTACCCGCCGTCTCACCTCCCTCTACCAGCCTTCGCGCATCAAGGCTGCCCGCATCATTGGCGAGCCTGCCACCCGTCTCTACAACCACTACTTGAAACTGGGTTTCGGCAATTATTGGTCGCCTCTTGCTGAATACTACTATAATTCTTTGCGCAGTGCCGACCGCACCTTCGGTGTACGTGCCGCCCACCGTTCCTCGTGGGGCACCATTGGCCGTCCCGACAAAGAGACCTATTCCCCCGACCACTATGGTCAGGCTCCTTTCTCCTACACCGACATAACAGCCTTTGGCAAATACATTACCCGCAATCATTTGCAACTTAGTGCCGACATCGGATACCAGAACGACTTCTCACGCTACTATGGCTTCTCCGACAGCACCCTCCATGCCGTTTTGGGCATCCCGCGCGACTCCATCCACCGTTCCGACTACCGCATTGCCTACAATACCGTTGGCCTTAACCTCGGCGTCAAAACGCTCAACACCGATGTCAACGCCCTCGGCTACGAGGCCAACGTGGGGGTCACCGACCTCTTTGCCACCTATGGCCAAAACGAATTCAATATCAATGTGGACGGTAACATCCATTACGGTTTCACCATTGCACAGCAGTACAAAGCCATCGCCTACCTCCACCTAACCTACGACGGCTATGCCAACAGTTTCAATCCTAATGAACTACCTTTGGGGCACGATAGCATCCTTGCCTACCGTCTTGCCGACACCGTTGGTGGACGCCCCGGCTTGAACGAGAGCAAATACCGCCGTCTCTACAATGTCAACCCCTACATCGACTTCCTCTTCTCCGGCTTCCAAATCCATGCCGGTGCCGTGGTGGCCCTTGACGGATACAACATCCCCGAAATCGAGCCGCGCATCTATCCCGATGCAGTCGTCAGCAAATCGTTCTTCCACGACCTCGTCAATGTCTCCCTCTCGGCACGGGGAAACATCGAAGCCGCCAGCTGGAACAAAATCCGTCTGGTCAACCCCTACGTCGCACCCAACAGTAAAGTCCGCGCCACCAGCCATTACGACTTTGGAGCCAATATCCGCCTCAACCTCAGCAAAAAGATTGATTTCAACCTCTACGGCTACTACAGTTATCTGAACGACGACCTCTCCTTCCAACTCAACCAATCCTACCGTCTCCACAACGTCTTCACACCCGTCTACGACAGCCTCACTCGCGTCAAACTGGGCGGCTCCTTTGTCTTTATCAACGACGAAATGCTCCGTCTCGAGCTCAAAGGCAACTACTACCTTTACAAGAACCAAAAAACCTATTTACGCGACGGAGAGAATGTGGAATATCCCCTTTACTATCGCCCGGACTTCGACGCTGCCCTTTCCGCCACCGTCAACTACAACGACAAAGTCATCGGTCGCGCTGAGTTTCAGGCTCTCGGCCGTATGCCTTACGCCACCCTCAACCAAGGCACTGGCAACGACAGCACCCTCTACCTCCCCATGCGCCTCGGCCTTAACCTCGAAGTGGAGTACCGCCATAACAAAGCCCTCAGTTTCTTCTTCAAGTTCGACAATCTCCTCTTCCAACGCTATTTTTACTGGGAAAACTATCCCAGCTACCGCGGTCTCTGCCTCCTGGGTTTCACCTACACCATACATTAATACAGCATGAATTACAATCAAACCTTAGAATACCTTTTCAACAGCCTGCCCATGTACCACCGCATCGGGCAGGCTGCCTACAAGGCTGACATCACCAACACCGTCAGTCTTATGCAGCATCTCGGCCATCCCGAACAGCGCTTCCGCTCCATCCATGTGGCAGGCACCAATGGCAAAGGCTCCGTCTCCCACTTCCTTGCCTCCATTCTCATGCAGGCGGGCTACAAAGTCGGACTCTACACTTCGCCCCACCTTGTTGATTTCCGTGAGCGTATTCGCATCAACGGAACCATGATACCCCGCGAAGAGGTGACCCGTTTTGTTGAAAACCACAAAACGTTTATGGAGTCTCTGCAACTCAGCTTCTTCGAGATGACCGTGGGACTTGCTTTCGACTATTTTGCCTCACAACAGGTCGACATCGCAGTGATAGAGGTGGGTATGGGGGGAAGGCTTGACAGCACCAATGTCATCACTCCGCTCCTCAGTGTCATCACCAACATCGGCTTCGACCACACCCAGTTCCTTGGCGACACCCTGCCCCAGATTGCCGCCGAGAAGGCGGGCATCATCAAACCCCGTGTTCCCGTAGTCATCGGGCAGTCCCATCCCGAAACCCGTCCCGTCTTTGAACAAAAAGCGGCGGAACAAAATGCCCCTATCTTTTTTGCCGACGACAACTACCGTATCGTCCAGCAACCCTCGCCTTCCGTTCTCGATGCCTTCGACCTGCTGTTTACCGTGCAAGGCCCCGTTGCCTACCATTCCACTTTCTCCTCTCCTCTCAGTGGCAGTTATCAGCTCTTCAATCTCGCCACCCTCTTCCAAGTCCTGCAGTTGCTACCCTCAGTGGGATTCCCGGTCACTGAAGACAACATCGCACGGGGCATCGCCCAGGTGGTAACCGACACAGGCCTCCATGGCCGATGGGAAAAACTCGACTCCCGTCCCCTCACTATTTGCGAAACCGCCCACAACGCCGACGGCATCGACGCCATGCTCCACAAACTCTCCACACTCCCCTACAAACGCCTGCATCTCATCTACGGTTGTGTCAACGATAAGGACTACATGAAGATACTTCGTATGCTCCCCCACGACTGCACCACATATTACTACACCCAGCCCTCTGTGCCTCGGGGACTTCCTGTTGCCACTCTTTCCGAAGCTGCATCCAGTTGTAATATGGCGGGACAAGCCTTTGCCACAGTGGGCGAAGCCATCCGTGCCGCCCGTGCTGTCGCCGACCCTGAAGGCGACCTCGTGTTGGTGACAGGCAGCATTTTCCTTGTGGCCGACGCAGTGGAGTATTATTCCCGACAATCAACAACCTCTCAACTCTAAAGACCTCGCCAACCGGCGAGGGCTTTTCCTTCGCTCGTTATTTGATACTTCAACCCCAGTTCTCCCATATTTCTCCCATCGCGTATGGGAGAAATATGGGAGAAATATGGGAGAACTGACGGATGGCGAGCGAGGCTTTGAATGCTTTATTTTGCTGATAGTTTTTCCCCATTCTTTGTAATATTATTTGTAAATATTTGTATTCGAAGAATATACGAATAGTATTTGTAAAGGATGGGGAGACGTTGGGAATAAAGGAGGGTGGTTTGGCTGTCATGGATATAAAAAAAACTTAAATAAAGTTAAAAAAGTGCAACAAAAACGATACCTGTGTGTCATATAAGGGATCATATAAGGGAAGTAAAATAATTATCCATTATGAAGAATAATGTATTTTTGCCATTGCTGGCACTTTGTTTTTGGCTTGTGCCATCCCCTCCTGCCTTGGGGCAGACATATTATGATTACGCTTCCGGAAATATAGGTTCGTGGACTACTCCAAGGTCGATTGTCCGGGATGTTGACCCAACATCGGTTGTGGCTTATTACTGCAATTCAGCCAACAAGGGTTATTTAGTCAAGATAGAATACCCGTCGATGGCCATAAAGAAGATAGAACTCGAGGACAACCGCATTGTGAATGACATACGCATAGTGGGAAACAATGTCTATTTTTGCGGAAGCATTGGGCTGGAGAGTCAAGCGTTTATCGGCCATGTGTATCTGAGTACTTTTTCAGACCCCCTTCCACGTGCCGTTACCTATTACGACCTGGATCCAACATACACCTCATCGTGTACAAGGATGGCGGCGTATGTAGTTGGCGGGGTTGAAAAAGTGGTGCTTGTGGGACATAAAAAATACATAGACCATCCTTTATATGATTGCCCTTACACATATAATCCTCCTATTTATTGGTCATGCATCAGGCGGTTCATTGCAGAAGTTAACTTTAATGGATCTATTTTGATTCCGCCTGTTTCTTTTGCAAATTCTGAGAGTACCGACTTCTCACATTTGGAGGTTGTGGAGGATGTGGTGGAGACAGCGTCATATTTGGCGGCAGTATGCCACTATACCGACAAAAATGCCATCTCCATCCATTTGTGCAGCAAATGGAATGTGGTATCAGATTTTATTAATCTCCCGTTCTATTACTTTGTGGTTCCAGACGAGGGTCTTTCCGACTACCATGCATGCTTGACGGAAGGGGACACCATAGCGGTGATGTCGATGTCGGTATACTATAGCCCTGCGGAGCATTTTGCAACCACGATACGGTGCTTTGACTTGCAAAGCATGACAAACACGGTAGCGCAGAGGGTGGAGACGGAGAATAAAAACGAGCCGCTCGACATGCTTTACATGCCAGAGACGGGTCGTCTGGTTGTATTGCAGGAGGCCTATTTGCCGTCAATCCTGGCAATGAGGAATCTGGCCATCAATGTCGAGCCGTACAACTTATCGTCGTATAATGCGAAATGCTGGTACGAGCCGTCGAATCTGCTGTACAGTTCGTTGGCCAGACTGAACCCCTATGAGTTTGCCGCTTCAGGGAGAGTATTGGTGCATGAAGAACCTCTGGGGGATTACACCATTAATTGGGTGCTATAATCCAGATGTAATATTTGTAAAGAATATTGATTTGGTGAATTGCGATAAGGACAATTACAATTATTTTACATACTTTTTTAATTATCAGTTTCATCCAGGAATTTCAAACGAGCCTGACGGTGCGATATTGCCTGGTTGTTCAACCCCATAAATCTTTCAAGCCATGAAAAAAAAGACATTAGTTTTAGTCCTGTTGTTTATAGCGGGAATCAGTGCGGTGAAAGCACAGGATACGGTGTATCCTTTCTCTGCCAATTATCCAGTATTATGTTTTGATTCTGCTTGTAATGACTATATTGGAAATATTTTTAATCGAGGTTTTTATATAATTACATATAGTAATCAGCACTTATGGGATTCGGCATTAAATAAATTTCATTATACACTTGTAAATGCAATAGGATATACGCCGAACACAGGGGAGGCAACAATCACAGGTGTTGCATTGCCTTACAACTTCCCATGGGACACTGCTACCCATGACACTTTGTTTGGTGTGCTATTAACATTCGACAGCAACGACTATGACCACCCCCATATCCATCAGTCCGCCAACTATGTAGTTCGTGGAATGCCGTATAACTACCATATTGCGTTACACCATGAATCGAAATGCGGTTTGTTGGATACTGTTATCGATGCGTATGCCTTTTATTTCGACACTCCAATAATTGTAACAGATACATTTGGCATTGGATTAAAGATAAAGGTATTGTGTAACCCTGCAGGGGAAGGAGGTGCTTGGATTCCATTATTTACGTGCAGCGAAATTGTTCCGCGCACAGATACTAACGCGAAAAATCTATTTGTATACTTGTTGCATGATGATGGCTCGGTATGGGAATCAACTTCCCAAAAAAGTCAGGGTGGATATTATTACCCTTACTGTCCCATCCTTTCAATTCCCGACACGGACAGTTTCAGCTGTCCGGAGGTGGAGGGACTGGCTTTTGCAGGGATGTACGCGGGGAATCCCACCCTGTTGTGGGACACTGCCGAGGAGCATGAATTGTACCAATTGGCTTACGGCCCGTATGATGCACCGGTTGACAGCCTGTGCGTGGTGGAGGCCCAAGAGAGGTTTGTGGAGTTGTTTGACAGGACTCTGAGCGAAGACATTTATTATCAGGCACGCCTGCGAGCCCGCTGCCACCACCGTTGCCCGGTACACGACACGGTGATGTGGACAGAGTGGAGCGAGCCGGTGTTCTTCTACACGGGCGACAGCATGCCGGACACCACGCACCAGCAGCCCATTGGCATAGCCCCCGTGGGGACGGGAGTGCCTTTTGCCATAGTGCCGAACCCCGCCGCAGAGGGGCGTATGCCCGATGTGGTGATTGGCCCCGGGGTGGTGTTGCAGGGCGTGACGCTGACGTTGCACGACGGCACAGGGCGTGAGGTGCTGCACATGGCTGTCCATAGCCATCGCTTTACCCTGCAAGTTGGCGGGATGCCCGCAGGGGTGTACACGGCCACCCTCTCGTCGCCTCAAGGCCAGTCCACCCTCCGCGTGGTGGTGGAATGATGAATGATGAGTGGAATAGTAACAGGCGGGACACGCTCATTGCGTGTCCCGCCTGTTACATGAATAGCCATAGGTTAGTTGGCGGCAGGGGTACCTAAGGCTTGTAAAAGCTGGACGATGGCAGTGGCTGTGCCTACGCTGTTGGACACGGTGGAGGCGTTGACGTTGAGTCCAGTGAGGCTGTTCATGGTGTTGATGATGTTGTCCACATTGGCAGAGGTTATCAACCCCGAACCAGCGGCGACCATGCCAGAGGCAAAGGCTTTGTAGTATTGGGTGTTGCCTTTGTTGGAGCGCATGTTGGAGTAGCCGGTGGCAAGCATGAGTGCGGCGGTGAGGTCGGTGGGGTTGCTGAGGCTGACGGTGCCCGTGTTGCGATAGGAATTGTAAAGGGTGATAATGGCGTTGGCAGTGTTGCGCCCCGAGGTCTTGGCGGCACTGTCGACACTGGTGCTGCCTGTGCTGCCACAGGAGGCAAAGACCATGGCGGCAACACACATCATGATGATACTTAATCTTTTCATGTCCTTAGATATTTGTATTTTAGATATTGTTTTCAAAGTGCAAAAATACATTTTTTTTTGCATATTGAAAAAAAATCGTATATTTGCAAATCTTTTTTAGGATTATAAACAGTTAAATTCTATTATAAATTCGTATGAACAACAGCATTTTTACATTCCCCAAGCCGGAGAACGAACCCGTTCTCGGTTACAAGCCCGGCAGTCCCGAGCGTAAGGAAATCCGCAAGGCTCTTGAAGACCTGTACAAGAAAACCACCACTATCTGCCCCGTGATTGGAGGCAAGGAGGTGAAGACCGCCGAGATGGGTGAGATTGTCATGCCTACTGACAACAAGCATGTCCTGGCCAAGTACTACAAGGTGGGAGAGAAAGAGGTTCAGGCCGCCATCGCCGCCTCGATGAAGGCTCATGAAGAGTGGGCCAATACCCCGTGGATTGAGCGTGCCAGCGTGATGCTGAAGATTGCCACCCTTATCAGCGGCAAGTACCGTTGGCTGATCAACGCAGCCACAATGCTGGGCCAGGGCAAGACCACTATGCAGGCAGAGATTGACTCGGCTTGCGAGTTGGTGGACTTTCTGCGCTACAATGCTTATTATGCCTCACAGATTTACAGCGACCAGCCTTGCAGCGACAAGGGTACGCTGAACTATGTCACTTACCGCCCCTTGGAGGGTTTTGTTTTCGCCATCACTCCTTTCAATTTCACTTCCATTGCCAGCAATCTGTGCCTGTCACCTGTGTTGATGGGTAACACCTGCATCTGGAAACCCAGCACCACGGCCATGCTGTCGAACTACCTGTTGATGAAGATTTACAAAGAGGCCGGTTTGCCCGACGGTGTGGTGAACTTCCTGCCCGGCAGTGGCTCGCTGATTGGCAAGGTGGCTTTTGCCGACCCCAATCTGGCTGGTGTCCATTTCACCGGTTCCACTGGCACATTCAACAGCTTCTGGAAGTCCATAGGCGACAATATTGCCAACTATCGCACTTATCCCAAGATTGTGGGTGAGACGGGTGGCAAGGATTTCATCTTTGTCCACAAATCGGCGGATGCCAATCAGGTGGCTACAGCCATTGTGCGCGGTGCTTTCGAGTTCCAGGGGCAGAAATGCTCTGCAGCTTCCCGTGCTTATGTGCCCAAGAGTATGTGGCCTAAGGTAGAGAAGGCTATCGGCAAGATGCTTGACGAAATCAAGGTGGGCGATGTGCGCGATTTCAGTGCTTTCGTCAATGCCGTGATTGACGAGGCTTCTTTCGACAACTGTATGCGTTATATCGAACATGCCAAGAAGAGCAAAGATGCAGAAATAGTTTTTGGCGGCACGGGCGACAAGAGCAAGGGATGGTTCATCCAGCCCACGGTCATTCTGGCCAAAGATCCGAAGTACAAATCCATGTGCGAGGAGATTTTCGGACCCATCATCACCGTCTATGTCTATGAGGATGCCAAGTATGAGGAGACTCTTCGCTTGTGCAACGAGACTTCGCCTTACGCTCTGACGGGTGCCATCTTTGCCACCGACCGCAAAGCTCTGTCAAAAGGCGCCGACATCTTGAAGTATGCAGCGGGCAATATCTACTACAACGACAAGCCCACCGGGGCAGTGGTAGGTCAGCAGCCCTTTGGCGGTGCACGTGCCAGTGGCACCAACGACAAGGCGGGTTCGTACCTGAACCTTATCCGCTGGACCAGTCCGCAGGCTATCAAGGAGACTTTCGATGCCGCTTACGACTACAAGTATCCTTTCATCAGCGATGCAGAATAACATTTAGTTTCGAAGTGAGCCACACTTATTGGTGCGGCTCACTTCATTTTGTATAATATACAAAATTTGTTATGAGAAGGTTTTTTGTTTTTTTTGTGGCTGTACTTGCAGGGGCTGGAATGGTGTCGGCGCAGACGTTGGAATCGGCTGAACGTTCAGCAAGGACGGACACGACAGTTTCATGTTACAATCCCTTTGGTTGGGAAGTAGGTGTGTATGGAGGGATTACGTTAAATACACTCAGTACTAATGTGGGTTATATGACCAATGTGCAATATGCTCCCGCTTTCGGGAATACCTTGGGCATTGACGTGACATACGGATTGAGAAAGTGGTTGGCGGTGCGTGCTGATTTGGCATTGACGCAGAAAAATAATACTCTGTTACATTATGTCTATTATGAGTCTACCAACAATGGTGAGACGACTCTCGACTCGGCATCGTTTGGGACGAATTCGGTAAACAGGTATGTCAATCTGCCGGTAGTACTGGATTTCTCTTTTGGAGGTAAGGCGCGTTTCCATGCGTACTTTGGCGGATATATCGGCTATTGGATTGACGGGCATCGCTCGGGTGGCTCGCTCCCAGTCTTAGGTAGTGAAGGGGAGTTCAATGCACCATACGAATTCAATAAGGTACGTGATAACCGTTTTGATGCGGGAATGGCCTATGGGTTGGGTCTGAGTTTCCTCTGCTGGAACCACTTTGATATAAGCTTTGAAATGCATTTGTATTACGCATTGACTGACATGCAGAAGAATTATATGCTCAATATGAACCCGCGATATAATACAACCACTACTCTTCAGTTGGGTTTGGCGTATAAGTTTTAGTGGCGAGGAATTATTGCATTAAAAAGAATAGAAAAATACATTTACAACAAGCATAATACCTTTTTATTTTATCATGAATAATTACAGGAAATTTTTTGTCGTGGGTGTGGCTGTCGCGATGTTGATGGTTTCATGTCGCAAGGAGGGTTTTGACCTTCAAAACCCCAACACACGAACCTGCAAGAGTTATGTGGAACAATTCGAGACGATATGGCAGGGGATTAACAATACATACGTTTTTTGGTCGCGTGATACTGTGGACTGGGAAGCGAGATATGCGAAGTATCATCCCATATTTGAATCTTTTGATGCTCATGGGGCAGACTCGGCAGAGTATTTGAATGCTTGGCGTGGGGTGGTGAATGGACTGCTGGACCATCACATGACGCTGTTACTGTGGAACCCCAATGGAAAATACCGAATTGGCATTCGTGCAGCGAGCAATTCATATAGCCATGAGACTGATGAGATGGCACAACTCAATATCTTGCAAAAACAGCCAGGTATACGTGATTTTACGTGCTATTATGTTGGTAATAACAATTTTGTGAACAGTGCTTACTGTCTCCTCCCGGGAAAGACTGCCGGCAAGTATATTGCTTATCTGCGTTTCTCATCTTTCTCAATTGATACAATGAGCAAGGCCAATTTTGCTAACAAGGATAAGGCTGAGGCTCCGTTTCGTGCCTTTTACGGAGACCAATATGCCGAGGGTGTTACAAACGGTGCTGTCAACCGCGATGATGTCGAGGCTATCATCCTTGATGTGCGCAATAATGGAGGTGGCTATATAACTGACATCAGTCCTGCTGTTGTTTCTTTGTTGCAGAAGAATTACCAACACGGCTATTCCCGTTTCAAAGAGGGATATGGCCGCTTGGATTACAGCAGTTGGGTGCCAGTGGTGTTTGGCTGTCCCAAAAACTATATCAAACAGGCTAAGCCTATCGTTGCTCTGGTGGATATTAATACGGTAAGTAGTGCTGAACTTTCTGCCCAGGCTATTAAGTCTATTCCTAATGGTACAGTGATAGGTGAGCGTACTTATGGAGCCACTTGTCCGCTGGTTGCTAATACTGACCGCGCTTTTAATGTATATTATACAGGATGCTTTGGTGATCAGGATTTCCTGTTAAGTTCAGAAAGGCGGCCTCGTGACCCCAATAGTTACGCCTATTATGTATACAGCAGCACTTTCGACTTGGTGACAAATGAATACCAGAGCCTTGAAGGTGTCGGGGTACAGCCTGACATTAAAGTCCTCTACGATGCAGACAAACTTGCTGCCGGTGTAGACACCCAGCTGGAAGCTGCACTGGAGTTCCTACGCAAAGGCAATTAATTGTTTAGATGTAATTAATCCATAAAGAAACTCGTCAATTCTACGGTTACAATGAAGATATTTCAATTTTCAAAAGTTTTTATTTTGCAAGGCATCATGTGTATGCTATTGTTGGTTGCACCCACTTGCCTCGTGGCACAGACCGCTGAACCGACTCAGACACCTCCCCGTACACGGCACTGGAACGTTGGTCTGACTGCTGGAATAGACCGCAATTACCACATAGTTGACATGGTGTACATGACCGACATGAAATTCGACAAATACCGGGTGGGGTCGGTCTATGGTTTGCATATCGGCTATGCTCCGGTGTCGTGGCTTTCTTTCAACATTGGAGCCGTGATGATTCAAAAAAACTATCACATGGATCATGTGTTCCAATACTATTCCATTCGCTACTCTCTCCCTACTACCACCACCAACGACTATCTCAATGTCCCCGTTGAGATGAAGCTGAGTGTTGGCCGAACAGTTAAGGTTCATGCTTTTGGGGGAGTATATGGTGGTTATTGGTTGCGTAGCCATAGAAAAGGCGTCACCTACTCTTTCTCCAACGACCGAGAATGTCTTTTCGACGAGGATATCGAGTTCAGCGACAAACGCGACAACCGCATTGACAAGGGCTTTACCTGGGGGGCTGGAATCAGTGGAAAGATAATCAACTGCATAGAATTGGGGGTGGAAGTCAGGTGGTACTACGGTATTGAAGACATCCAGAAACCCTATATGCGCAATCTCAACCCACGTTACAATACCACCTTTGCCATACAAGCCGGATTGAACTATTGGCTTTAATGAATTGAAGGTAATAAGTGTTTACTAAATGTCTATTTTACAAACAATCACCACATATTAAAAGTTCAAAAATGAAGAGACTTAACTTTTTTGGAATGTTGTTGATGACGGTTCTCTGTTTTGTGTCATGCCGCAAGGAGCCTCTCGATAGTTTTGTCAACCCTAACAAATTCACTTGCAAAACCTACCTGCAGCAGTTCGAGATGGTGTGGCAAGGCATGGACCAGGGCTATGTATTCTGGGACCGCGACACCGTTGACTGGGATGCACGTTATGACGAGTATCGCCCCATCTTTGCGGCCTTTGATGCCCGTCCGGCAAACAATCCTGTCACCATCAATGAATATTGGAATGCATATAATGGGCTCTTTGAAGGACTTCTCGACCATCACCTCACAGGCCGTTTCTATGCTCCCAAGGGATTACCCCGTGGGCAATGCGAAGCCTGGGTAAGTCCTGGCACGAATAGTTACCGACACGAAACCAATTCTGCATGGGAGCGCAGCAAGCAGTTGGCAATCTTGCAGAAGAAAGCAATCTCCGGCACCTATTTCGGTTACAATCCAGACGACGACTATAATATTCCTGGCACCTATACCTGTTTGTTACCTGGTCAAAACGAAGGTGAAATGATAGCCTATTTCCGTTTCACCAATTTTTACATGCTACAGATGTATACCAACTACATGATATATGGCAATCAAATCCCAGGCTATGTCACCGCTCAGGAACCTGCTAAAAAATTCTTCGGTCCCCGCTATTTCGAAGGCATGACCTCCGAAGCAAGCTATGCCAACAACGATTCTGTCATTGGCATTATCTTTGATTTGCGCGGTAACGGTGGCGGCAGTGTGGCCGACTTGGAGCCTATCATCGGTTCCCTCACACAGTCTCCCACGGTCGTGGGCTATACCCGTGTGAAAGAGGGTTTCGGACGGTTGGACTATAGTGCTTGGGCGGAGAGTGTTGTCGGTTGCCCCAACCAGCATCTAAAAACAGCAAAGCCCATTGTGGTCTTGGCCGATATCACCTCGGTCAGCTGTGCCGAAATTGCCACTATGCTTATCAAATCCCTCCCCAATGGGGTCTTTATCGGGGAACGCACTTACGGCGCCATTGGTGGACTCTATTCCGGTGGCAGCACCAATATCTACCATGATCTTTTCTACAATGGATGTTTTGGCGACTACGATTACTTTAAAGACGGACCCGACCCCTATGCAGGGATTTTTAGCTACTATATCTATACCAGCACCTTTCACATGGTTGACAAGGACTTTAACGATGTGGAAGGCATAGGTGTACAACCCGACATCGAAGTACGCTATAATAGCCGTAGGTTAGATGAGGGTATTGACAATCAGCTCGACAGGGCCATCCGTTACATCAAGACTGGTCGCTAATCAGTTGTGGAGCCGCTTGCTGATGACACGTATGGCATCCAGGTTACGCGGCACCTGAAGGTCTATTGTACCGCTTTCAAGGGCTATGACGCGCCCCTCTTTCACTGCGCTCAGTTTGTTGTAGGGCGACGTGCGGCAGAATGTTGCCGAATCCTCGCGGCGTATCATGATATATTCTGGGTCGGCCTGCATTAAGGCTTCCAGGCTGTAACTCCATCCCTTTATGTCGCCGGCTATGTTCTTTCCCCCTGCAAGGGTGATGATGTCATTGATAAACGACGTACCCCCGGCAGTGAAATTCCCCGAGGCACCGAATCCTACGACATAATACACACTTTTGGGCGTTTGTTTTATCTCACCCAATTCCTTGTTCAAAGCCGATAGCCTGTCTTTCATCAGCTCATTGAGGCTGTCTGCCTGGTCTTTCCGTCCCACCAGCATACCTATCTTGCTGATATTCTCGTACAGGCCTTCCATTTGCTGCTTCTCTATCACGCACACGATAGGAACACCCATCTGCTCCAACTGTTGCGAACTCTTTTGCGGTATCATCGAGCCGCTGATTACCAAATCAGGATTAAGCGACACAATCTTCTCCACATTCAGGTTGCTAATTCCGCCAATACTTTGAATGTTCTGTGCCTCGGGAGGGTAAACACAGAAGTCGGTGCGTCCCACCAGTAATTCCTCAGCCCCCAAGGCATAGATGATTTCTGTCACTGCAGGCGAAGTGCTGACAATACGGGTAGGGGAGGCAGGCACGTCGACAGTACGTTGATAATCGTCAGTATAAGCATAGGTATCCTTTTTTTGCTCGGTCGATGTGGGGTTGTTGCACCCCAAAGCCATTACTGTTGCCAGTAACACAAAGGCAAATCTTAACTTTTTCATAACTTGTAACATGCAATTAATATTAGTCTGTTGAAAAAGGGACCAAAACCCTTTCTCAACAGAATGATGTTTGGACGGTCAGGCATCCTCCATCCCGCCACACAGGTGCATCACATCGCCCGTGTTGTAGCTGCCCAACTCCGAGGCATAGTACAGACAGGCATTCGCCACCTCCTCCGGTCGGCCCGGACGGCGCAGGGGGATACGTGTTTGCCAATAAGTCTTCAATTGTTCGGGAACATCACCCGTCATCTCGGTGGCAATAAAGCCCGGTGCCACGACGTTGATGCGAATATTGCGTGCTCCCATCTCCTTCACAGCCGTCTTGGTGAAACCTATGATACCTGCTTTGGCAGCGGCATAGTTGGCTTGGTTCACATTGCCTCCGATGCCCACAACCGAACTGATGTTGACAATACTGCCAAACCCCTGTTTCCACATGTAAGGCTGCACGGCTTTTGTCATACAAAACACCGATTTCAGGTCGTTGTTCAGCACATTGTCCCATTGTGCTTCGGTCATGCGTTTGATTGCGGCGTCATCGGTTATTCCGGCGTTGTTGATGAGTATGTCGATGTGTCCGAAGTCAGCCACGGCATCGTTGACAAACTGTTGCGAACTCTCCAAATGTGATACATCGGCGGCATACCCTTTGGCCTGTATGCCAAAAGCCTGAAGCTCTTGCTCCACGGCAATCATCTGTTCGCTGCGGCTGCGGCCGCAAAAAGCAATGTTGCAGCCTTCCTGGGCAAACCTCAAGGCTATGGCACGGCCTATGCCGCGCGTGGCTCCGGTAATAATGGCCACTTTATCTTTTAGTAGCATAGTGTATTAGGTGAGTTGTTGATTAATAATAGCAAGTGAATAATGAAAAATCAAGAGTTGAAAGTTGAAGCAAATCAGTTCACTTCCAACTTTCAACTCTCAACAATCATTTGTTGTTAATACAGAGTATTACAGCAGGGTGGCCAGTTTGGCAGCCAAATCGCCCACGCGGGTGCTGTAACCCTTCTCATTGTCATACCAGCTGACAACCTTCACAAAGTTACCGTCCATCACCTGGGTGAGCAGGCTGTCAAAGATGGAACTGTGGGTGTTGTCGATGATGTCAACGCTGACGATGGGGTCTTCAACATACTGCAGAACACCCTTCATCGGGCCTTCGGCGGCCTCCTTGATGGCGGCGTTGATTTCCTCCTTGGTCACTGTGCAGTTCAGCTCAGCGGTCAAGTCCACAACCGAACCGTCGGGAGTGGGCACGCGCATGGCGAAACCGTCCAGTTTACCCTTCATCTCGGGAATTACCAGGCCAACAGCCTTGGCGGCACCGCTCGAAGTGGGGATGATAGAAATGGCGGCGGCACGGGCACGGCGCAGGTCGCTGTGGGGCTGGTCCAGAATCTTCTGGTCATTGGTGTAACTGTGGATGGTGTTCATCAAACCGCGTTTGATACCGAATTTGTCGTTCAGCACCTTGGCAACAGGAGCCAAGCAGTTGGTGGTGCAGCTGGCGTTGGAAACGAGTTGCATCTCTTTGGTCAACACATTGTCGTTTACGCCCATCACGATGGTGGCGTCCACATCGTCGGCCTTGCTGGCGGGAACAGTCAAAATAACCTTCTTGGCACCGGCGATAATGTGCTTCATCATCTGGTCGCGTTTCTTGAACAGACCGGTTGACTCGACAACGATGTCAACTCCCAGTTCTTTCCAGGGAAGGTTCTGGGGGTCACGCTCGGCATAAATCTTCACTTTCTTGCCGTTCACCACAATGCAATCGCCTTCGGCGTGCACTTCGCCTTCGAAGTTGTCGTGTACCGAATCGTATTTAAACAGGTATGCGAGGGTGTCTGCACTTGTGAGGTCATTTACAGCCACGATGTCCAGTTCGGGATGGTCCAGCATGGCGCGGAAGGACATTCTTCCGATACGGCCGAAACCGTTGATTGCTACTTTTACCATATTATGTTGTTTTTAAGTTATTTAATTGTTTTTCTTTCGATGAAAAGATTTTACAAATATACATTTTTTTTTCTAAATGACAAAAAAATAGTACTTTTGCAAAAACAATTATAACAATTGTTAGTGTAATGGCAAAGAGAAAAAAACAACATAAATCACACAAACACAGAGGTCTTAAACGGTGGAAACAACTGGGCTTTTTCGGTAAAGTGTGGCGTGTTATTTGGGTGAGCATCGTGTCGGTGTTCGCCTTTACCATTGTCCAGGTACTTTTCTGTGCACTTTTCAATCCTCCGATTACTCCTCTCATGGTGCAACGCTTTTTCGAGCAGGTTAAAGACCCTGACCGGCCCATAGTTTTCGAGCGCGACTATGTGTCCATCGACGACATCTCGCCCAACCTTATCAATGCCGTGGCCATTGCCGAGGACGGAGGGCTGTACATGTACCACCATGGCTTGGTTTATTCACGGATGAAGAAAGCCTATATCAATTTCGACAAAAATAAATCCACACGATTCGGGGGAAGCACCATCACTCAGCAGACTGCCAAAAACTGTTTCCTGCCACATTACCGCAACCCAGTCCGCAAAGTGATGGAAGCTTACTACGCCATCCTCATTGAGAAAATCTGGGGCAAGAAACGCATTATGGAGTGCTACCTCAATATCATTGAGTTCGGTGACGGTATCTACGGCTGCGAAGCCGCCTCCCAGCACTATTTCCACCATTCGGCCAAAGAACTCACCACTCGCGAGGCCTCGCTGTTGGCGGTCTGTTTGCCTCACCCCTTGTTGAGCAACCCGGCACACCCCTCGCGCCACCTTTCCAGTACTGCCTCTATCATCCGTCACCGCATGTCCTATTATGGCAAGATTGACTGGGACAAGAAACGTGAGGATATGAACCCGAAATACGTTAAGATGACCGACGAGGAAAACCTCTGGGACTTCATCGTGTGGTTAGTGCAATACGAGATAGAGCACCCCAACAAATCCAAGAAATAGCATTGCTCTTCGCCCTCGGGCTTGGTGTCAGTTAAGTGCTGAAAGGATGTCTCCTGACCACGGTTTCATTTCCACACTCAACTGTCTCAAATGCCCAGACCGGAAAGAATCATACAACTAAATAGCACCATGGACTGGCAACGTTGCATAAGGGATTTCGAGATGCATCTGCGGCTCGAGCGCAACCTCTCCGACAACTCGGTGCAGGCCTACCTCCGCGACGTGGCACACCTGCGCCGCTGGGCCGAGGAACAAGGGCTTGAGCCTCAAGACCTCACTTCAAACCATCTGCGCACGTTGCTAAACGAAATCAACAAACTGCAGATATCCTCCACCACCCAGTGCCGCTTTCTGTCGGGCTGGAGGGCTTTCTTCCGTATGTTGGTAATGGAGGACGTGCTACGCGAAAACCCTGCTGAACTGGTGGAGATGCCCATGCGTCCGAAACATCTGCCCGATGTGTTAAGCGATGCCGATATCGACGCCATACAGTCCACTTTCAACCGCAGCCTCCCGGGACCCTCGCGCAACTATGTCATGGTCGAAGTCCTCTACGGCTGCGGGCTACGTGTCTCCGAGTTGGTAAACCTCAAACTCTCCAACATCTACGTCGAGGAGCAGATGCTGCAAGTGGTGGGCAAAGGCAACAAAGAACGTTGGGTGCCCATCAATTCCCATGCCCTGAAACTGCTCATGGACTATATCCACTACGAGCGCAGCAAACTCTCCGTCCAGCCCGGCGAAGAGAAATACGTCTTCCTCAACCTCCGTGGACACCATCTTTCGCGCATCGCCGTTTTCCAATTCCTCCAAGAAGCCGCTGAGCAGGCCGGACTTCACAAAACCGTCTCGCCCCACAGCCTGCGGCACAGTTTTGCCACCGAGTTGGTGCAGAACGGCGCCGACCTCCGTGCCGTGCAGGAAATGCTTGGCCACGAAAGCCTCTCCACCACAGAGATCTACACCCATCTTTCCCGTCAGTTCCTGCGCGAAACCATCAGCTCCTACCACCCCCATTACAAAAAACATTGACCCGCCGCCAACACTTTCCAATCGGCTTCTCCGGCATAAGACATAATAAAAACTCCAAAACCGCGTTATCCCTTGCAATAAACAGAGCGGTAACCCCTGTCGGGTTCCCGTCTCGAAACAAACCAACAGCATCATGTCGTCGAAAGATCTTGTACCTGTCAATATTGAGCAATATGGCCACCACTATAACGACCGGTCCTTTTTCTCCAAGCTCAAAAAAGCCGCCCTCAAGGCAGGCCGCAAAGTGGTCTACAATGCCCTACTCCTCTTCTATACCCTCACCGACACCTCCATCCCCCTCCGCCACAAACGCATCATCATCGGCGCCCTCGGCTATTTTATCCTCCCCATCGATCTCATCCCCGACATCATTCCCGGCACAGGCTTTGTCGACGACCTGCTGGCCATCCTCTATGCCGTCAAAGTAATCTCCGACAGCATCACACCGCAAATCCGCGCCAAGGCTGAAGCCAAGTGCAACGAATATTTCAAAACCGATACCGACAACCAACCCCCACATATCGAAAACCAGCATTAATCACATCACATATCATGCAAACGGAAAAAGACCTTTATCTTGCTGCGGGCTGCTTTTGGGGCGCCGAGCATTTCTTTAAACAAATCCAAGGTGTCACCTTCACCGAGGTGGGATTCGCCAACGGCCATGCCGACAATCCTTCCTACGAACAAGTCTACACCGACACCACCGGCCATGCCGAGACTGTCCATCTGCGCTACGACCCCTTGCAGGTGAGCCTGTCCTACCTGTTGGAAATGTATTTCAAGGCTGTCGACCCCACCAGTCTCAACCAGCAGGGCGAAGACCGTGGCACCCGTTACCGCACGGGCATCTATTACTCCGACCCCGACGACCTCCCTTTCATCCGTCTCGCCATGCAACAAGAGGCTGCCCGTTATGCTCTCCCCCTACAGGTCGAGGTGCTGCCCCTGCAATGCTTTTTCCGTGCCGAAGACTATCATCAGGACTACCTCGACAACAATCCCGACGGCTATTGCCATCTCCCGTTGTCGCTCTTCGAATATGCCCGGAAAGGCCGCGACACTGCCACCCTTCAAAAGTCCGAACAATACTCCCTTGTTTTGAAACAAATCCAGTCGCTCCTCGATGGCGAAACCGATTCCATAGCCCGTATGGCCAACACTGCCGCCCTGTTGCACGAAACTTTCCGTTTCTGGTGGACAGGCTACTATCGCGTTGAGGGTGACGAACTGCTGCTCGGTCCCTTCCAAGGCCCTGTGGCATGTATGCACATCCCCTTTGGAAAAGGTGTGTGTGGCACGGCATGGCAGCAAAACCGCACCCTCGTGGTACCCGATGTGGAGCAGTTCCCCGGACACATAGCCTGCAGCGCGGCATCGCGTAGCGAAATCGTTGTGCCGGTAAGGAGCGACGGAAAAGTTGTTGCCGTCCTCGACATCGACAGCCAGCACCTTGCCACCTTCGACTACTGCGACCGCCATTGGCTCGAGCAGGTGGTCGCATTGTAGATTCATGGCCCTTTCCCGCCGGCTCCGACCTCGAAGGTTCATTTTATCCTCACTTGTTTCTCACTTTTTCTACACTTGTTTTACACTTTAAAAGTGTAAAACAAGTGTAATACAACTGAAGAAAAAGTGTAAAACAAATGGACGGCCGCTGAGGAGCCATTCTGTTCGGTTGTTGTGAAGTAAGGGGTTGAAAGTATGAAATATAGTGTCAATAACAAACCTCTAAAAGGCCATGGGATGACCTTTTAGGTATCACTCTCGGGTGGATGAAGAGCAACAGACTTACTTTTTGCCCATCAGCCCTGAGGCGACATTCTTGAGCTGGTTGACCAGGTCTTTCTTCTCCTCCTCGGTGAGTTTCATGTCTTTGAAGGCATCGGTGGCGGAGGCGATGAGGTGCTGGATTTCGTTCTCGTCTTTGGCAGCTGAGAGTTTGGACATGAAGTCTTTGTTGGCGGTCAGCTGCGAGATGACGGAGGCGAGGTTGGCATTGCCTGCCAGCTTGCTGATTTGGTCTGTAATGTTCTTGTTACCAAGAATTTTGTCGAAAATACCCATAGTTGTGTTTGTTTTTGATTATGGGGCAAAAGTACGTTTTTTTTGTAAAACGACAGAGAGATTTTTTTCTTTGGATTGATTTTTAACATTTAAACCCAAATCGGTCATTAGGGTTTATGACAGATTAGTATTTGTTTCGAGCAGATTGGCCGCATCGCTGGCGAAGACGTAGCGGGCTACGGCGAGACAGGGATGTGGACAAGATGCCGAAAGAAATGCTGATATGGCATAAACAGACCTAAAAAAGCGAGAAAGGATATA
>JAEEGL012726354.1_pt1 | contig 27598 bp, 22 predicted proteins | sample 9134231 | NCBI WGS metagenome assembly JAEEGL01 (sample SAMN16246548, study PRJNA631951) | gut metagenome | biome: gut microbiome; feature: rumen; material: fiber-attached | host: Bos | place: Iran: Karaj | collected 2018-10
AGCAAGTAAAAATCTAATTTCTATTCTAGTAGGTTACAATAACTTAATTAAAATAAAAGAAAAACTAGAAAAGAAATGGAAAAAAGATGGAATTAAATATGTTGTTCCAACCTGGCCAATGTCTACTCTTGAACATGAAGCCCACTTAATTGATGATGTAAGAGAATTTATTGATGCACCCTTTGGTGGAATTAAAACTATGATTTTTAAAAACTATGATACTATTCTTAAAACTACATTTGGTAATTACATGCAATTACCACCAAAAGAAAAGAGAAAAAAACATGATATTAAAGCTTATTGGAGAAACAAATGAAAAAGAAAATAACTTTAATAAATATCATAGCTAATTTAATCTTACAACTAGCAAATATTCTAACATGGTTTATAATTCCTAAAATTATTCTTTCTTATTTTGGATCTAGTGTTAATGGACTAGTATCTTCTATAACTCAGTTCCTAAGTTATATCGGCTTAGTAGAAGCCGGTATAACTGGTGTAGTAACTGCATCCCTATATAAACCATTAATAGATAATGATAATGAAAAGATAAGTTCAATAATTAAAACGTCAAAAAACTTTTATAAAAAGATTGGTTTAATCTTTATAATCTATTCGAGTTTATTAGCAATTATTTATCCAATCTTCTTTAAAAAATTTAGTTATCTTTATATCTTTAGTTTAACTATAATTCTATCATTCAGTTTATTAATACAATATATGTATTCCTTAACTTCAAGAAATTTATTATATGCTGATAAAAAAGGATATATAGTTTCACTAACTCAATCCCTAATATTAATTTTAACGATAATACTTTCATATATATCTGTGCATATATATCCAAATATCCACATCTTAAAATTAATATCTGGATTGTTATTTATCTTACAACCTTTAATCTTTAATTACTTCATAAAAAAGAATTACCAACTAGATAAAAACGCTAAAGAAGATAATAAACTCTTAAAGAGTAGATGGAATGGTTTTGCTATTAATATTGCAGCATTCATTCATAACTGTACAGATATAACTTTATTAACAATATTCACTAATTTAGTAACAGTATCTATTTATAGTGTTTATGCCATAGTAACGAATGGCCTGCGTGCAATAGTAAATGCTATAGCGCATGCTATCGCACCAACAATAGGACTTTCTTATGCTAAAGGCAATAATGAAACTATAAATAAAAATATGGACATATATGAATATATTATGTTTATAGTAGTATTCTTTTCTTTTACTTTAGCAGGTTTACTAATAACACCATTTGTAATTATTTATACAAAAGGTATTAACGATACCAACTATAATCAGTTGGTATTTGGAATCCTAATAGTAATAGCTGAAGCTATCTATTTAATTAAAACACCACACCTTAATCTAGCTTATTCAGCTAATAAGTTTAAAGAACTAACTAAACCAGCTTATATAGAAGCATTTATTAATATTATTATATCTTTAATGCTCGTTAATAAATATGGTCTTATTGGTGTTGCTATTGGAACAATAATAGCAATGACATATCGTCTTATTATTCAAGTAGCATTCACTAAAAAGTTAATAGATCGAAAACAAATAATCTTTTATAAAAAACTCATTATATTTTTAATTCCAACCATAATAGGAATTGGTATTTGTTTGCTATTACCAATTAAAGAATATACAATTCTTAACTGGTTAATACATGCTATTAGTTATTCTGTTGTTATAGGAATACTATATCTAATAACATCAATTCTATTCTTTAAAAAAGAATTAAGATTTATAAAGAACTATCGTAAATAAAAAAGAACCTTTTGGTTCTTTTTATTTATTAAAAAACTTTTTTAATCTAAAAAGAAGGAAATCAGTAGTTTACGGAGTATATATAGGGTAGGAGGGCATATAATGAGTGCTGACCTCGCGAGGAGGTGATTATATGTCAAAGAAAGACTTTTTAGTTTTTTCTTTAATCATAATTATCATCTTACTTATTCTATTCAAGTGATAGTTACTAAAATAAAAAAGCACTCATAAGAGTGCTAACCACAAATCGGTTGGCATTCAAATATGCCTTCCTACAAATATTTTATCATACTGAACTAAAAAAGCAACTATAACTAAATGTCAAAATATACTTTGACATTTAATTTTATGTATCGTAAAATTAATATGTGTGGTGATGCTTAATGGAATACATTTCAATTCATGAGATGAGCAAAAAATGGCGCATGAAAGAAAGAAAAATAACTGCTTTCTGTCGCGACGGTAGAATAGCTGGTGCAAGAAAGAATGGTAAGGAATGGTTAATACCATCTGATGCCCTAAAGCCATTAGATAAAAGAACAAAAGAATTTGAAAATTATAAATTAGAATTAAAAGAAGAATCAACAACAGTTGCTTATACACCAACCGGTGGTGAAGCAAAAGTAGTAGATAATTACCGTAGAATTTATAGAAAGAAACCCGACTATACTACTTTTACTCCATACCGTTTATGCTTACTTGGTATAAATTATGATTTTAATAAAGGGAATGTTCTTGGTTTAACAATTGATAAAGGTATTCATATGGCTTATTCAATTAAGTTAAATGGCATAATTGAATTGATATCACTTCAATACCCTAAACGTGCTCAATGGCATGTTCTAGAACCACCAGTTGGTATCGAAGAAGACTGGGCAGATCCATTGCGTACTGCAGCAACAGAATTAAATAAACGTTATCCACTACGTATTGGTTTGTCTGCTGTTGTTGATGGTGAATTACCAGTAGATGGATTATCTAGTTCTAATACATTAATAATTACATTCTTAAGTGCTTTAGCTTTTGTTAATAATATTAAACTAAGCCTAGAAGAATTAATTGAAATAGCTAGAGTATCTGAAAAGAATAATAAAATAGTAACTAACACTAAATTAGATAGTATGTTAGAAATTTATTCTAAAAAGAATAAATTACTACATATAGATACTAAAGATTATTCACCTAAATTATTAAATAGTAATACTAAATATGATATAGCAATATTCTTCTCAGGTCTTAATAATGATTATGATTTAAGTATCTATAATAAAAGAACCGATGAATTAAGAACAATTGCTTATTTAATAAAAGGCTTTTCTAAAGAAGAATATAAAGCTATTAAAGATACTAGCTTAAGAGATATATCATTTGATAAATTTGAAAAGTATAAAAACAAATTACCAACTACATTCTCTAAAAGAGGAGAATACTGGTATGAAGAACAAAAAAGAATAACAAATGGAATTAAATACTATACAAAAGGAGATTTAAAATCATTTGGTAAATTATTAACAGAATCAGGAACTGATTCAATAAGTAACTGGGAAACTGGTTCCAAAGAAATAATTGATTTATTTAATATCATAAAAGATAAAAAAGGAATTTATGGTGTAAGGTTCTCTGGAACAGGATTTAAAAGATGCTGTATAGCTCTAACAGATCCTAAATACACTAAACAAATAATAGAAAATGTTAGTAACGAATACGTAACTAAATATCCAAAATTAAGAAATAAATATTCAAATCATATCTGTCATACAGCAGATGGAGTAAAACTATAAGAAAGAAGAGATAAAGAAAATGAAAATAGCAGTAGCAGGAACAGGATATGTAGGTTTATCATTAGCTACATTATTAAGTCAAAAACATGAAGTATGGGCATTAGATGTCATACCTGACAAAGTAGAAAAGATTAATTTAAGAGTAAGTCCAATTGTAGATGAATACATTGAAAAATTCTTTAGAGAAAAAGAATTAGATTTAACAGCAACTCTAGATTATAAAAAAGCATTTAAAGATGCTAAATATGTCATAATTAGTACACCTACTAATTATGATGATAAAACAAACTTCTTTGATACATCATTAGTAGAAGACATTATAAAAAAAGTAATAGAAGTATGTGATCCAGAATATACTACTATGGTTGTTAAATCAACCATCCCAGTAGGTTTTATTGAAAGCATGAAAGAAAAATATAATATTAATAATATTATGTTCTCACCAGAATTCTTAAGAGAAGGACAAGCACTATATGATAGTTTATATCCATCAAGAATTATAGTAGGTGAAAAATCTAAAAGAGCTGAAGAATTTGCATTTCTATTATCTGATTGTGCAATTAAAGAAGATATTGATGTTAAATACATGAATGCAACAGAAGCAGAAGCAGTAAAATTATTTGCTAATACTTTCTTGGCATTACGTGTATCATACTTTAATGAATTAGATACTTATGCTGAAATAAAAGGATTAAATACACAAGACATAATAGAAGGAGTATGTTCTGATCCACGTATTGGTAACTATTACAATAATCCATCTTTTGGTTATGGAGGCTACTGCTTACCAAAAGATACAAAACAATTACTTGCTAATTATAAAGACGTTCCACAAAACATGATAAAAGCAATCGTAGAAGCAAACGAAACAAGAAAGCAACATATCGCTGAAATGGTTTTAAAAAGAAAACCAAAAGTAGTTGGTATTTATCGTTTAACAATGAAGAGTGGATCTGATAACTTTAGAGCATCAGCTATTCAAAGTGTCATGGCTAAAATAAAAAAGAAAAAAGTAGAAGTTCAAATCTATGAACCAACTTTAAAAGAAGATACTTTTGAAGGCTATAAAGTAATAAGAGACTTAGATGACTTTAAAAATACTTCTGATGTAATCATTGCTAATAGATATGATGAAGAATTAGAAGATGAAAAAGAAAAACTATATACAAGAGATATATTTAGAAACAATTAAAAAGATATGACTTAGTCATATCTTTTTTATCTATTTCTAGCTTTATTAACTGAACGAGCAAATTCACTAATAACTTGTTCTACATCAAAGTTAGTTGGACCATGTTCAGTTGTACCGTACTCATCCTCATTACGGAACCAAAACTCTAATAAGCCATCTTCTCCTTTTTTTAAATAGAAACCATCAACTATTTTTGCAGTAGTACTAATTCTTGTTAATAACTCAATCTTATCTTCTTCTGATAAATTAGAATTAACTACACCCGCAATTAATTCTTTAATAGTAAATTTCATATCTAATCCTCCATATCTATAAGTATTATATCACATATCAAAAATTGAAAAAAACCCCGTTTTATGGTATAATTAAAGTACTTAGAGGGGAGTAACTTAATATATAATCCGTCAACACGTTTTCCGGATTATATAGATACGAAAGTATTTGTAAGACTTCTATGATAAATATCATGGAGGTCTTTTTATATACCTCCATGAATAAAGGGGGAATATAATATGAAAAACTATTCATTAGAAGACGAATCTGTAAAACATCCATATGAATATTATGGAAATGTATTTGAAGAAAAACATGGAGAAGGAACATTCCTATTTAAATCAGCCTTACAATACGTAGTAGACGACTATGATCCATATCTTGGTAGCGTTGAACAATCACACTATGATGATTTAGGATATTATGAAGTAACAAACTTTGATTTTGAAAAATCACCAACAGAATTAGATTTAACTTGGATGAAAAAAGAAGACACTTTCGTTTTAGACAAAAGTGCCCAATATATGACATTAGAATCTATTAAAACTAATATTGATAATATTGGTTACTCACATTTACCATACTCTAAAGAAGGTAAAAGTGTTATTGTAATAGTTGTTAAAGGAAAAACAGAAAGTTCTGTTATCAAACAAGTTAGAGACCTTATAAGATTTATTAAAAGAAACAAAGAATTTATTACGGGAATGAAATTTGAAGGATTCAATCCACTTATGGAAGTTATCTTAGAATCATATGCAAAAAGATACGAAATACAAGTAATAAAAGAAGAACAACAAAAAAGAACTAGATAGTTCTTTTTTATTGTGCTATTATATACAACCAAGAAAGAAGAATCACGATGTTAGAACTATTATTAATTGATGAATTAGAAAGAATAGGAAAAAAAGATTTAGCAAGAAAAGTTTATGAAGAAGGAATAACAGAAGAAACAAAACAAATGATATATCCAATATTCTTAAGAACTTTAACTAATAAAGATCGTAAAACTTTTCTAACTATTGATAAAGGTCTTTTAAAAATAGGAAGAAGATTAAGAAGAAGTAAAGATACTGAATCTCTAGCATATAAATCTTTATCTAGTGATGAAGAACGTCTTCTAGCTTTAAAAGATCATAAACTAGATGGCTATTATCATCTAAAAGATGCTAATAATAAATACTTAGCATGTGCTATAGCATCATGCCTAAAAACTGAAGTAGAAGAAAAAGGTCTTACAAAGTAAGTCCTTTTTTTGTTCATAATCTATGTTATAATATAATAGAGGTGTTACTATGAACGATATCAATGACAAAGTTTATTTAATATCAATGATAGAAATATTACTAAACAATAACAAAGAAACAAACTTAGGAAAGTATGCTTTAGAGTATGAACTAACTGAATCAGTAATAAATTCTGGTGATCAAGATGAAAAATCTGTAACCCTAGCTATTGCAGCTAGATTAAAAGATAAAGAAGAGAATAAAGTAGTATGGGGAAATATCTTCCATAAAGTATTACAAAAAAATATTGACCCTTTCACAAAAGAAACAATAGAGGGATTAAAAAGATTCATGTCTAAACTAAATGAAAGTTCAGAAAGAGAAAAACTAGATTTCATTCTTAGAGCAGAGAGTAAAAGCAAAAGAAAATGTAATGGGATGTATCAACTAAGTGATTCTATTGATCCTCGTATTGCTGGTTTCTTTGAAAACCTTCAAGAAAATAAAATTGGATCTCCTTTAGCAATCCTTGGTGGAAGATTTCCAAACGATGCAATCGATGAATTAGATGATGCATATTTAACACTAATAAAGAATAAAGAAGGACTTAATATTTAAGTCTTTTTTTAGTTATGTGTAAATTAAATGAAATATTTACGTTTTTTTTAAAAAACCTATTTACATTTTATTAATAGTATTTTAAAATGATATTAACCATAAGGTATTCGCTGTACCTATGGTTTGCTAATAAGAATGCTGAACACTTTCTTATTAGTCAGGTATGTTTGCAAGCAAAGCACTCATATCTGCTTGATATTATTTTATGTTTTTATATATCTATAAGGGTGTATAGGGGCATATTATATATCAAGAAGTTGATATTATTAGTTAACTCTAATATATCAACTCATGTTAGTAAATCCCTGTTTATCATATTTACTAGCATGGATAAGGCTGTGATAAAGATGGCCTTATCATATAAGGGTGGGTTCTAATCCATTCCTTATATTATTGATAGTAGATATATTTTTATATATTTACTATCTGATAGATATACTTAACCGTATATTTATCTTATTTGGTAATTATACATAAGTGATAATTACCTGGTAGTTATACATAAGTGATAACTACTATATTTGATAGGTATTGAAACATATACTTATCTTCATACAAGGTAGGCTAATCCCTCCTTGTCAGTGATAAATATACTTAACCGTATATTTATCCAATTAAAGGCGATTATACATAAGTGATAATTGCCGCCTTGATAAGATGGTTGAATAAACGTCTTATCATCTCTAAGTGGTCTACACTTAGTAGTAGTATTGTTTAGAGCTTATCTACTATTTAGATAACTACCTAAACGTTTATTTGTTTAGTTGCTCGAGCTAGTTATTAACTATTTAGTAGCAATCAATATTATTACTTATCAATTATCCAGCCACTTAAATATTTATTGAACGTAAATGGATAAGTGTTATGTCAGTTCACGTGTATAATAGTTAGTTATATTTGGATGCATCTCATATAACTTTCTATAGTTCAAAAGAAAAAAGTTAGTTTTGACAAGCTAGCTTTTTTTTATGTGACAAAATTAGTGTAAACTATAACCAAATAACTATAATCTGATTTACTTTAATAAAAACCTTTATTACAATTAAATTAGCATAGAGTATCACTCCATGCAGTCATCAGGTATAACCTGATGGCTTCCTAGACATTATTACGATAAAGGTGATTTATGTCGAGCGGTGGAGATTTATCTTCATCGAGATATGGTGCGATAAAGGTATCATATCACTAGTGTGGTAGCACTTAGTATTCCTTCTGTTATAAAGCTTTTCTATTATTATTATTGTTTTTAAATTAACAATTTTGAGCTTAGGCAAAACATTAATAATAGTAGCATAACAGATTTTACTATCAAATCATGCCCCTAGATCTCTTGAACGAAAGTGATTGATGAGCCTAGTCAACTCAAGTGTTAAATGATGGATACTGCTAGCTAAATATTCATCATGTTCAAGCAAATAAAGTTAGTTTTAGACGAACTAACTTTTTTTGATTTGACAAAGAATAAACTATAAATTATAATGTATCTCGTAAAGCGAAGAAAAAGAAGAGTAGATTAGTACTTTTATTGTAGAGAGTTCTTGGTTGCTGAAAAAGAACATAAAAGCTAATTGAAGAAACTTTAGAGCAGAATAGTGTATACAAGCTATTCCGGATAACTCTCGTTACGAGTAAGAGTATAAATTAAGGTGGTACCACGAACTATTCGTCCTTTTGGGTGAATAGTTCTTTTTATTTTTAGAAAGGATGATTAAAATGACTACCAAAGATTTAGCAGATTTGATATTTCCTAATATCAAAAAAACAGTAGCAGACTATGAAAAGGAGTACCCAGAAAGAGAACTTCCTGAAGGTGCAAAAGTAACAAGATATGCACCATCACCAACAGGATTCATGCATATAGGTAATTTCTATTCTGTCGTAGTTGATTACGTAGTAGCAAAAAGAAGTAATGGAGTATTCTATCTTCGTAATGAAGATACTGATGGAGCAAGAGAAATAGAAGGTGCTGTAGAATACATAAGACACGTTCTAGAACATTACAACATGAACCCAGATGAATATGAATACAGAGACACAAAAGAAACAAAAGGTAACTATGGACCTTATATTCAATCAGAAAGAAAAGATATCTATCATGCTTTTATTAAAGAATTAATAGCAGAAGGTAAAGCATATCCATGTTTCTTAACTCAAGAAGAAATGGATGTTATCCGTGAAGCACAAACAAAAGATAAAAGAAGAATTGGTATTTATGGTAGATATGCTAAATACAGAAATCTATCTCCAGACGAAGCTGCTCTACGAATTAAAAATGGTGAAAACTATGTTATAAGACTAAAATCACAAGGTGATTTTAATAAAAAGTTTAAATTTGATGATCTAGCATTTGGTACAATGGAATTCCCAGAAAATGACATTGACGTAGTTATTATGAAATCATCTAATTTACTTCCAACATATCATTTTGCACACTTAGTAGATGATCACTTAATGCGTACAACTCACGTTGTACGTGGACAAGAATGGGTGTCATCTATTCCAACACACTATGAATTATTTAAAACATTTGGATTCAAAATGCCAAAATATATTCATACACCATTAATCCTTAAAAAAGATGGAGATAAAATTAGAAAGATATCAAAACGTTTAGATCCAGAAGCAAGAATGACTTACTATGAAGAAAAAGGATATCCAATCTATTCAGTTATTGAAGCTATTATGACTATAGCTAACTCTAACTTCGAACAATGGAGAGAAGGACATCCAGATGCCCCATTTACTGACTTTGAATTCTCACCAAAGAAGATGAGTGCATCAGGTGCTTTATTCGATTTAGATAAACTAGATAATATTTCTAAAAACTATCTATCTAAATTAAAAGCTACTGAAGTATTTGATATGTTAGATACTTGGTCTAAAGAATATGATAAAGACTTTAATGATCTTATAAATAAAGATAAAGAATACACAACAGCTATTCTAAATATTGAAAGAGAACAAAAGAAACCAAGAAAAGATTATGCATCACTTTCAGAAATCAAAGGACAAATTTGGTATATGTTCGATGAACTATTTACTGATGTTGAATATAACTTTGATGAAAGATTTGATAAGGATACAATAAGTGAAGTATTAACAACATACTTTGATAAATATTATGATGAAACTGATGACAAAGATACTTGGTTTAATAAAATGAAAGAATTAACTGATGAATTAGGATTCTGTTCTGATATGAAAGAATATAAAACTAATCCAGATAAATATAAGGGTAGTGTAGCAGATATTTCTAATATCATTAGAGTAGGAGTAACAACTCTAAATCAAACACCAGATCTATATGTAATATTACAATTATTAGGTAAAGAAAGAATAAGTGAAAGAATAAAGAAAGTTATGTGAAAATAACTTTTTTTATTTGGCCTCATGTTATAATTAATAATAGGTGATAATATGAAAAATAAGACCATTTTTATACTTTTCATATTCTTTTTGTTTATAGGAATAACAAAAGCTGAAAACTGTACCATAACTAGTGGTACAGGAAAAGACTTTGGTGATGAAATAAAATGTGGAACGGAATCATTTTATGTCATCGACTATAACGAAAACACAACTAAAATGCTAGCTAAATACAATCTATATGTTGGAGATAAAATTGATTATCTAGAAGCTGATGAAAATGCTCCCAAAAACATTCCTTACGATGAATTAATTACTATTGCATTCAAAGAAAGATCTGAAGAATATTGTATAAACTATGCCAAAAGTAAAGGATATAATCCTTATTACACATATGTGTTTACTAAAGTAAAAGACGATCATTATCCAAATTATACTTTCGATGTTATAGGATGCCGTATATATGAAAAGATAGAATATGAGCATGTAAAACAAGATGAAAAGGCAATTGGAACAACATTCAAAAGTGATGGAACATCATATTATCCACAAATAGGTATAACTTATATGAATGAACAGTGGGGTTATGATTATATTCACGATAACATTAAACATACAAACAAATATGATGGACCACTTAGCATGCTAGAATATTGTATGAACGATACATCAGGTCATTCATTTTGTAATATGGTTGTCCCTGATGATACAAGAGATGCTTATGGCGATTTAATCATAGAAGGATCATCTTTTGAACAATATATTAATGGTTATAAAGATGAACTAGAAAGACAAAAAATTAATTTTAAAGATGTAGATTTCTTACATCTTTCAGGTTTTAAAGATATTTATAAAAGAATTACAAATGAAGATTTATATCTTGAGTTTACTTACAGAGAATATATGGACTATGACGTGGAAGACGTCGAATACTATAATAGTGGTAAACTTCCACTAGTAGATAAAATACCAGAAAAATATAAATGGCTTTATGCAACAACATTCTGGCTAGGTAGTGGTTCCTTATGGGAAACAGAAATCCAAGATAATTACGGTGTATCAGAATATAATGATTATTACTTTACTACTGAAGGAATCTTATGTTCATTAGGTAGAGGAATATGTCAATATACAGATATACCTCTTGGTGGAGGAGTAAGACCGGTAGTAACTATAAATAATGAATACATTAAACCAGCTAAATCAGAAAGTACTTCTGAAAAAGAAGAACAAAAAGAAGAACAAAAAAATCCTAAAACCAAAGATATAGCAATATTTATAATATTTATAATATTTATATTATCAGTAACTTTCATACTTATTAATGAAAGAAAACTAAGAAAAATAAGATAGAATAGTAGATATTAATTCTTAAAAATAGAATAATAATAGAAAAGTAGGGATTAAAATGAAAAAGAAACTGGTATTTCTAATAATCATATTGTTTTTACTAGTTAGTACAGTAAATGCAAAAAAATGTAATGTAGAAACAGGAGACGGTACTAAGTTTGGTGATGTAATAACTTGTGGAACAGAATCATTTTATGTTTTAAAACATACAGATACTGAAACATATTTATTATCCAAATACAATTTATTAGTAGGAGATAAAATTGATTTTATCGATGCAGATTCTCATGCTCCATCTTGGGCTGATTATAGTTATGAATACGACTTCTTTGAAGATACTGCTGAGTATTGCAATAACTACGCTCAAAGTAAAGGCTATCATGCTTATTACACATATCCATTAATCGATTATGATAAATTTGATTTAAAAGGATGTCGAACTTACGAAAAAATAGAATATGAACATGTAAAACAAGATGAAAAAGCAAAAGGAACAATTCTTGTAAATGGTAAATCTCAATTACCATTATATGGTATTACTTACATGGTTCCAGAATGGGGCTATGAAGCAATACATGATAATATTATTCATCGAAACCTTTATGATGATAATGGTGATCTTATTCTTGAAGGTTCATCATTCAAAGATTATTTAGATGGCTATAAAGAAGAATTGACTAATCAAGGACTTAAAATTAAAAGTGTTTCTTTCCCTAATTTAGTTAAAATCTTAGAATTCATGGAAAGTGTTAGTGGAAAACAAGTTGAATTTAATTTAATAAGTTCACCTGCCTTAAATATAGGAGGAGCAGCTTATAAACCAGAAGATTATGTAGCTAAGATGGATATTAAAACTTTCATTCCTGAAAGCTATAAATGGTTATATGATAGAACTTACTGGTTGGGTAGCGGATTTACTCATATAGAACATCCTGAAATTAGTCCTAGTGAATACAATGATTATTATATATCCAATGAAGGATTCTTATGTGCTTTAGGAAGAGGAGAATGTGGTTATTTCGATTATCCAATAGGAAATGGTATAAGACCAGTTGTAGAAGTCCTAAATGATGATATTATGTATAAAATTGAAACCAAGACTGATGGAAACGGTGAAATAAAAGTAGAAAAAATTCAAGCACATGGTGGAGAAGTAATTAAATTTACTGTCATACCAAACGAAGGGTATGTACTAGGAGTAGTTAAAGTAACAGATGCCACAGGAAAGGTAGTTTATTTTACTGACTATACCTTTACTATGCCAAATGCTAATGTTCTAATAGAAGCAACATTTGTTAAAGCAAAAACTAATCCAAAGACAGCCGACATAGCAATTTTTATAATACTTATAGTATTTATTTCATCAGTAACTTTCATACTCGTTAATGAAAGAAAACTAAGAAGAATAAGGTAGTTTAAACTACCTTATTTTATGTTATACTTTATATAGTAGGTGATTATATGAAAAAGATAATGTTTACATTACTAGCATTCTTTTTATTAGTAAATATAACTTATGCAATGAATTTAAGTTTAAAGTTTAAATCAACATCTACATATCCACCAGAAACAATAAATCTATTCTATAAAAATGGATATGTTTTTATAGATACAACAAATATATTTCATGTCGGTGGCAAAGTATTTCAAACAACAGTATCGTACTATGATGCTGATGGAAAAGTACCTAGTACAAAAGATTTTGATTTTATAACAGAAAAAGCACTAGTAGACGGAGAAGATCTGTATTTATTCGTCACTAAGAAAAACCCATCAGATTCTAATAAAGTAAATCAAAAGTATATTATTAAATTAGATTCTAATTTAAATATTAAAAAAGAAATATTCATCAATGAAAATATTAATATAGAACATCCTTTCGAACTGTGTAGTTTTGAAAAAGTAGATATAAAGAATAATGAAATAATACTAAAAATACATGAAAGATCTCCTTCAATAACTTATTATTTTAAAGTTGATAAAAGTTTAAACACCATAACACAAGATACTTCTGGAAAATCTATATTTGAAGAAGAACAAATATCTCAATATTTAATTGAACAAACGTCTAATGACATTTATGAAATTGCTAAAAACAAAGATCGTTATGTCACATTAAGATATGTTCCTACAAACTGTGATAATCCAGACACATGTGTAATAAATGCAGCTTTAACTCAATATGATAAAGACTACAACAAAAAATGGGAAGTAGAATTAAAGGATTTTTACGAAGTTTTTAATTTGGTAACTAATGACCAATATATTATTGTATATGGTATTACCGACAGCACCATTAATAAAGATAAAGAGGATAAGGGAGATATTATAATTTATGATTATAATGGAAATCTTATAAAAACCGTAAAGGGTGTTCAAGCAAAAACACTTGCATTAAATGAAAAAGAACTAATATATACTGAGGGCGGTATTGGACTATGTAACTTAAGTTATTTTGAAAATGAAAATAACTGTTATACTAAAGCATACCATACAGTATATAAATTAGTATATGACATTACTACAACCATAAAAGAAGGCAAAGGAAAAATAAGCGTTGTTCCATTCGCCCAATCAGGTGAAGGAATAACAGTAGAAATAAAACCAGATGAAGGTTACGAACTAGGTGAAGCTATCGTAACAGATGCAAATGGAAATAAGATTAAATTTACAGATTATAAATTTACCATGCCTTCAGATGATGTCCTTATAGAAGCAAGATTTGTAAAAGCAAAAACTAATCCTGAAACAAAAGATACTATTATTACAACTGCAATATTATTATTTATCCTTAGTTTAATAGTAATAATAGTTGAAAGGAAAAACATAAAACCTGTTAAGTAAAAAGGTAAATTCAATATATGTTATAATAAATATAGTAGGTGATAATATGAAAAAAATAATGTTTATGATTATATGTCTAATATCTTTTATAGGAATTTCTAATGCAGTTGGAATAGAAAAGAAAGTAGAAACAGAAGTTTTATACTCAAGTAATACAAATATTCTTGAATATAAAGACGGTTACTTGTTTATTAATACAGGTAGTGGTTTCGTTGGAAAATTTGGAACTTTATTAACATATTTTAAAAATAATAAAAAAGTTAGTTCTAAAGAAATAAATAATATTACTCTAGAATCAGTAGCAGTAGATAATGATTATATCTATGTATATGGCTATAAAAGTATAGATCAACCAAGTTACTACAACTCTATATATTTCTTAAAACTAGATAAAGACTTTAATGTAGTAGACGAAAAAGATGCACGACAATTTGAATCAACATATCACTTATCAAACTATCTACATGCTTATAAAGCAATTATTAAAGACAATAAATTTGTTGTTCTATTAAGACATACAGAAAACTCTACTGAATACGCAATGGTTGTAACTAAAGACTTTAATATCGAATCAATAGAACCATTATCTTCTTCTCCATATAAAAATGACTTTCCAAATTTAAAAAGAATTACATATGGAGACAACTATATAACTTATGAAGATAAAAGTATTGAGTGTTATGAAGATTTAGCTAACACAAACCAAAAACCAAAAGTAGCTTTCTTAGCTGATGGTAATCCAAATTGTTCCAAACAAGTTGTATCCCTTGTTGACAAAAATGATAAAGTTATTTGGGAGAAAGATTTTAAAAACTATGGAGTTGTCCATTCAGTAGGAACTAATGCATTTCATATTCTAATAGCAACTGATAAAGCTTTATTAGTTGTTAATAAAAAAGGTGAAATTGAAGCAGAATTAAATAAAATAAAAGTTGATGGTGAGTTATTTGTTGCAGGTGATTACTTAATATTCACCAATAGAGAAACAGAAGGAGAATTATGTACAGCGGGATTGTATGATACTTATACTAAATGTGCAGATGCCGTAAGACATAGTATTTATAAACTTATCTATAATATAAAATCTAAAGTATTAGAGGGTAAAGGAAAAGTAGAAGTAGTAGAATCATCAGAAGCAACTGAAGGTGTTACTTTTAAAGTAATACCAGATGAAGGATATGCCCTAGGAGTAGTTAAAGTAACTGATGTTAATGGTGCAGTACTAACATTTACTGACTACACATTCACAATGCCTTCAGCAGATGTACTTATAGAAGTAACATTTGTAAAAGCAAAAACTAATCCAAAAACTGCAGATATAGCTGTAATAGCGGTAGCAGTAATAGCATTTATAACAGTTATAATAACTTTAATTCAATACAGAAAAACAAATTTAATAAAGTAGTTTAAAACTACTTTTTTCTTTTGTGAAAAAAATGTGAAGTTTTTGTAAAACTAAAAATCCAAAACATTTACTCTCTAAAACTACAATGATAAAATCATTATAGAGAGTGATGTTTATATGGAAAAAGTAAAATATTTATTATGTGCATTATTATTATCTATTTTATTAACAGGAGTAGTAAAAGCAGAAGGTCCATACTATCTTGAGTATGAAACAGACTTAAAAGATAATATGGTATTTAATGGTAATTACCAATACCAGGATGGCATTATTGCCTTTGATAATGATCAAGAAAAAGAACAAGCAGTTATAACAACTTATAATTCCAAAGGAGAAGTAAAAAAGACTAAAGATTTTGCTGGTGCTTTTGTATATGCCATAAAAACTAATGGAGATAATATTTATATATATTACTCTGAAAGTAGTCACTATTATCTTGGTTATTTAGATAGTAATTTAAACTTAATTCGTAAAGTTGCCGTTGAAGAGAATGACGTATATGTAATGTTTATTCATGAAGACGTAATAACTTTCAAAGATAATAAAGTATATATAGCTGAAGAAATCTATGATAATCCCCAAACTAACAAAACGTATTTATATTTTACCGGTTATAAAAATGACTTAACTAAGCGAGAAGAGTTAAATCTACCAGTAGACGAAGCTGTTAACTACTTCCCTGATATAATAGGAACGTTGCTAAATGAAACAAATATGGGACGTAATATACTTAGAGGTTTTGATGCAAAAGATGACTACTTAGTACTAACTTATGGTAAAAGAAAAGAGAGTTGTTTAAACCATGTTAGTCCTTCTACAGATCCAAGTGGATCAGTATTTAACTCAGCAACAACAGAAGCAGTTGGACAAAGACCAGCTCCTTTCTTACCTCCTCTTGATAAGGAGTGTAATGATTTGAAAATTGCTGTATATAAAAATAACTTATCAAACTCAAAATGGGAAAAAGATATAAATGAATATAATGATGCTACAGAAGTAAGAGCGTTTAAAGATTTTATAGTTGTTATAGGAACAAAAGAATTTGGTAGTGACATATTACTATATGATTATGAAGGAAATCTAATTCAAAAGATTACATCAAATAAATCAGAATACTATAATATAGTTGATAAAGAAAATGGTTTTATAGTTTCTAATGAAATATGTCCACAAAAAAAAGGAAGATCAATTAGTTGCCAAACAAATCATCAAGTTTATTATATGTATCATAAAATTGAATATAAAATAACAGATGGTAAAGGAAAAATAGAAGTTACTAACAGACAAAAAGCAGGAGAACCAGTTAAATTTACTGTTATTCCTGATGAAGGTTATGAACTAGGAGTAGTTAAAGTAACAGATGTTAATGGTAAAACAGTAACATTTACTGATTATACATTCACAATGCCTTCAGCAGATGTAACAATAGAAGTAACTTTTGTTAAAAAGAAAGTTAATCCCAAAACAGCTGATATAGCAATCATTTTAGCAACATCAGTTGCCATAATAACAGCAACAATAGTATTTATTCAATATAGAAAAACACGTTTAATAAAGTAGTTTAAAAACTACTTTTTCTTTTGTGAAAAAAATGTGAAGTTTTTGTAAAACTAAAAATCCAAAACATTTACTCTAAAATATTACAATGATAAACTTATTATAGAGAGTGATGTTTATATGAAAAAAGTAAAATATTTATTATGTGCATTTTTACTATCTATTCTATTAATAGGAGTAGTAAAAGCAGAAGGTCCATACTATTTAGACTTTGAAACAGAAGATTTAGAAGGAGTAAATGCCGGAATAAACATTGGTTTTAAAGATGGTTATATAACTTTTGATTATGACTATAGTAGTCAAAAGACCTATGCAACAATGTATGATGTTCAAGGAAAAGAAACAAAATTTAAAACATTAAGTAATAAACGTGTTCAATATGCTGTATCAAAAGATAATGATATCTATGTTATATATCAAGACAATGAAGATAAGTTTTATCTTGCTAAATTAAGTGATAATTTAAGCGTACAAGAAAGTGTTTATTTAGCTAGTAACTTTGGCTATTACTACGATTTATATACTCGTGAAGGCATAGAATACATCCATGTAACAGATGAAGAAGTATATGTTATTCTAGGTGTAGAAGATAACACTATTTATTCATTATTTACTTCTAGAGATTTAACTAAAGAACCAGAAGTAAAAGAATTAAAAGATAGTAATTTAAAAAAATACTATCCTGAATTTGAAACATATCAAATTCTACAAGAAGTTAGCGGATTTAATCATTATAATCGAGTAAACTATAAAGAAGGATATATTGTAGCATCTATTTATGATGACTCAATGTGTGAAGAAAATGCAGCTTTAGGGGAACCATCTCCTACAATAGTAAACCCTGACTCAGAATGCGCACAAATATACGTAGAATTAGTAACACCAGAAAAAAAATTAGCATGGAAAAAGAATTTCTCTAGTGATTATTCTAATATAAGTGAAGTTAGAATCATCGATGATTATGCTGCAATAATTGCTAAGAAAAAGGGTGGAAGCGATCTATTAATTTTTGATAAAAAAGGAAACTTAGTTCAAAAAATATCAACAACTAGTAATTATTCTAAAATTATAGATACTGAAAGAGGTTTTATAATTGCTCAAAATAGTTGTGAACTTCTTTTAGGAGCAGCACATACTAATATCACATTAAAACAAAATAGTAGTAATTTAACTCAAGGAAGTAAGTCTCCAGTTAATATTCAATATGGTTATTTAGATCCTTGTTGCAAAATTGGTCCTTCAACTGGCGGAGGTTATCAAAGTCCTGAAACAGATTCTCAAGGAACAAGATTATGTAAGGATAATCATGAAGTTTATTATTTATATCATGATATAAAGACAATCGTATCAGAAGGTAAAGGAACTATAGAAGTAATAAATCACCAAAAACCAGGTGTACCAGTTACCTTTGTAGTTAAACCAGAAGAAGGTTATGTATTAGGTATCGTAAAAGTTACTGATTCCCTTGGTAACGTTGTATATTTTACTGACTATACCTTCACAATGCCATCAGCAGATGTAACAATAGAAGTAACATTTGTAAAAGCAGAACAAAAAGAAAACCCTAAAACAGCTGATATAGCAATAACTCTAATAATCATTGGAGCAATATTCTCAGGCTTTATGCTTATTATAAATAAAAGAAAAAAAGATTTTCTAAAGTAGTTTAAAAAACTACTTTTTTTATGTTATAATTAATAATAGGAGTGATAATATGAAGAAATACTTATATCTTGCATTAACTTTCATCACATCTATACTACTAATAAGTGTAGTAAAAGCAGAAGGACCATACTACTTAGACTTTGAAACACCAATAATTGAAAACAGACTTCTGTCAGATGCTCTAAACGTTGCTTATAGTAAAGATAGATACATTACAGTTGATACTGTAGGAAACGAAGGACTAGTAGTAACTATTTATGACAATAAAGGAAAATCAATCAAAGAAAAAGTTTTTCCTGAAGGAACAAATATAAATTATATTGAAACACTAGATAATAATATATATATGTTAATCTATGAAAATAATGAAGATAAAACATATTTAGTAAAATACAATGAAGAACTAGTAGAACAAAAAAGAAAAGAACAAGAATATGGAATTGATATGTTCGACATTTATACAAAACCACTTAGAATTGTAGATAATAAAGTGGTAGTTCTATATGGAATTGATATTATTGTAATTGATAAAGATTTAATTAACCCTAGAACATATCCGGTTAATGAAGAAAACTTAACAAAATATGCTCCAGATTTATTATTTACACAGGGAATAAATCCAAATACAAATAACGTTTATGTATTTGATTATAAAGATGGTTATTTTGCTGTTGGTATGGAAGAATATGATGATTCTTGTCAAGTACATGACCCAACTGCAAGTCCAACTCAACAACAACATGGTATGGGAAGAATGGGAAATAATATGAACTTCTATTTTCATCCAGAGTGTTATGAGAGCAAGTTAATTCTTTATGATAATGAACATAATAAAGTCTTTGAAAAGACAGTAAAAGATCATTTTACAGAAGTAAGATTGATTAATAATCATATCGTTACTATAGCATCAACCAAAAAAGGATATAATATTCTAATATATGACTTAAAAGGCAACTTAATTCAAACAATTAGTAATGGTAAACTTTTTGGAGACATAGAACCAACACCAAAAGGTTTTATAGTAAGTCAAAGCACTGATACCTGTGTAGGCAGTTCAACAAATAATCCAATATTTAGCCCATCTGATCAAAATACTAATAATAGCCAATCAGATGCTCTTGCTTTAGATCCTTGTAAGCTAAATCACCAAGTATATTATTTATATAACGAAATAATACCTAAGGTTGTTTCAGGAAAAGGGAAAATAAATGTTGTATCTAAACAAGTTCCTGGGGAACCAGTTGAATTTGAAATAATCCCAGAGGATGGTTATGTACTAGGTGAAGTAAAAGTAACAGATGCCTTAGGAAATGTAATAATTATTAAAGATTATAAATTCACAATGCCATCAGCAGACGTAACTATAGAAGTAACATTTGTTAAAGCAGATGCTGTTATACCTAATGCTGAAACAACAGATATTGCAATTACTGTATTCACATTACTTGCAATCATAACTGGTGGATTCACAATTAGTTTTATGAGAAGATTAAAGTTCTTAAAATAAAGTAGTATTAACTACTTTATTTTTTTGCGTAAAGCACATATCTTGTTTGATTTACTTAAGTAAGTATTAGTATTATAATAAAGTTAAGAATAGGTGATAATATGAAAAAATGTACTTTTCTAGTTTTAAGTATGATAGCATCTTTACTACTAATAAATGTAGTAAAAGCCGAAGGTCCATACTATTTAGACTTTGAAACGAATCTAATAGAAGGAGAACCAAGAGAAGAATTAGAATATAAAGATGGCTATTTATTTATAGATGATAATTATTCTAGTGACGGAATGGTTTTGTCTTATTATTCCAATAAAGGAAAACTAAATAAGTCTTTAACTATTAGAAGTTATTATAGAATTGCCGTTTGGGATGATGATATTTATTTAATCGGCGAAATAGGTAATGCAGAATTAACATTATATAAACTAGATTCAGATTTATCTATAAAAAAACAAGTATCTTTTGATGATATTTCTTTCCAACCAGATATACCAGATTCAGATTTACCAGGATACCTAGAAGAGAATAGATATTTATTACACTATGATCTTTTTGTAGATAATGGCTATATTAATTTTATTGATTATAATGGTTATATTCATCCATTTACTAAAGACCTAGAACCAAAAGAACAACATCAAGCAACAGAAAAAGAATTTAACAATATATATAAAAATAATGCAGCTTATAAACTATTATCAAATAAATTGAGTCAATTTGATAATGTAATAAACATTGATAGCAATTCAAATAATATTGTAGTAGCAACAAATTCTATTAAAGAATCATGTGATGTTTATAATATGAATAGTTTAAGTCAATCAGAAAAAGAAAATTGTTTTTATAGTAGAATAATCTTATTTGATAAAGATGGAAAAGAAATTTGGCAAAAAGAAATGCCTAAAAAAACACTAACATCTGACGTTCATTTTGCTCATGGTTACATTGTTACAATTGTAAAAAATTATAGTGCTGGTGATAATAATTTCGAATTTGATAATACTAAAGATACAATCGTTATTTATGATATGAAAGGAAACGAAATTCAAACTATTACAACTAAGTATGGTTTTGATTATCTTGTAGCTACTAAGACAGGATTTATGGTAACTCAAGATACTTGTTCTGAAGAATCAGTTTTTGGAGTATTTTTTACTGGTATTGCTTTTGGTAGTACAAACCAGCAAGGGTTAAACGACCCAACTAAGGAAAAACATGGCCCTATTAATCCTCCAACAACAGCATCATGTCGTGTCAATCATCAAGTATATTATTTAGTATTAAAAATTGACACAAAGGTAGTATCAGGAAAAGGAAGTATAAAAGCTGTTAATTCAGCAAGACCCGGTGAACCTATAACATTTGTTGTAACACCAGAAGAAGGATATGAACTAGGAGTAGTTAAAGTAACTGATGCTTTAGGTAACGTTGTATACTTTAATAGTTATACTTTTACTATGCCAAATGCTAATGTTCTAATAGAAGCAACATTTGTACCTAAGAACCCTAAAACAGCTGACATAGCAATCGCAGCAGTTGCAATAACGATGGTTATAACAACAATCCTTGTTGTTTACCAATACATAGTACTAACTAAACCAAAAGAGATTAAATAATCTCTTTTTTTTTACTAGATTAACCCTTGTATATAACGTTTGTGAAACAGGTTGTGAATTATCTTAGTAGAGGGTAGCAAGATGAAAAGTATTATAAAAAAATAATATGTAAAAAGGAGTGTTAAAATACACTCTTTTTGTTACATTTAATTTACATACTAAAAATCAATAATTTAACACCTAAAAAGTAAACTAGACTATAATGAATGTATAAGCGATTGCTATTAGAAGAATAAAAATGCTATAATGCATAAGTCGGGGTGATGAGATGGCGATAAATACATTCAATTCATACATAAGTGATATTACTGACAATAGTCATTTTAATAAATTAAAACATGAACTACATCATGGAATATCAAGATATGAACATTCAATGCGTGTTGCTGAGTGGACTTATAAAATTTGTAACACATTTAAATTTGATAATACTAAAGAAGTTACTAGAGCAGCTTTATTACATGATTTTTATATTAATGATGATCTAGTAGCAAATGGTGGAGCTAAAGCTTTAGTTGAGCATCCACAAGTAGCATTAAACAATAGTAAAAAATACTTTGATATAAATAGTACTCAAGAAGATATTATAGTTCATCATATGTTTCCATGTAACTTAAAACTTCCTGAATCTAAAGAAGCATTCTTAGTATCATTAGTTGATAAAGGAGTATCTACATTTGAAATGCTAAGATTTAAAGCTCCATTATATGCTTCAATCTATTTATTATTCTTATTTGAACTTATTAAAATATCAAGATAATATCTTGATATTTTTTTGACTAAATAATAAAAAAATAATATAATACACCTTCAAATAAAGAAGGGGATTATTATGACTTTTAAAAGACTAGCAGGAGTTATCCTATTATGTGGAGCAATAACTGTAGCAGAACAAGCTTATACAGAATCACTAGTACCTTATACTAGTGAAGATATAAAAAATACCCAAGCTATAGAAACCACCCTTGAAGAATTAGAGAATCCAAGCGAATTAGAATTCGCTAATCAAGAACTAATTGATTATTTTAATAGTTGTATTGATGGCGAAATAACCAAAAGTAATGTAAAATATTTCGACGTTATAGAAATCGTAGAACCTTTAAAAGATACTAACTTAGAAGACTTAAAATACTTTACTAACGTAGAAGAATTAATTATTTGTAATCAAGAAGTAGACTTAAGTGATTTAAAATATAATCAATCTCTAAAAAGATTAATTATATCTAATTGTAAAATAACTAATACTAATGAACTTCCTAATTCATTAGAAATCTTATTTCTAGATAATTCTACTATAGAAGATAATTTATTATATCTACCATATAATCTAACTTCATTAGATTTATTTGAAGTGGGATTTACTAATATTAAACCTAAAAATCCAGATAATCTAAGAATATTTAATTTAGAAAGTAGAGAATCTAAAGTAGATATATCATTTTTAGCAAAATGTCATGGATTATTTAGAGTAGCAATTAAATCTTGCCCTAATATAAAAGGTGCGAAAGCTCTAGAACATCTACCTAAACTATGTGAATTAGAATTAGATGACTATGCTCCAATTTGGTTAACTGGGGATGTTATCAATAATCTTAAAACTTATGAAGCTGATACTAATATTAAAGAAGAAGCAGAACAACTAGATCGACTAGCAGATCTTTTAGTACCAGATAAAAGTATTAGTGAAGAAGAAAAAGTAATAATCATCTCTAATTATTTAATAAATAACTTAAGATACTCTAAAGACATTATAGATGAAACTGAAAAGTTTGATGAAGTATCAGAAGCCTTAAATAATTATCCAATTAAATATGCCCTAGACTTAAATGATAGTTATGATGAAGTATGTATAAATTATGCATCTCTATTCCAAGCTCTAGCTAATAGAGTTGGTATTAATAGTACTCAATTAATGAGTGTTAACCATACTTGGAATTTAGTAAATGGCAACTATATAGATATAACTTCTTTAGATGATTCTAAATTCTATCTAGAAGGCGATGATAAAGCATACAGCCTAGAAGAATTATTATTAATGGGAGAAGATATCCCAGAATATGTTTATTATGCTGTTGACTATGAAGATCCTGCCTACCAAGAAATATATCATTTCCAAGAACAATTTGATGTCGATGAAAATATAGGTTATGTAAAGTCAACTGATAATTATTATGATCCAATAGGTAAATTATTCCAAATCTCTAGAAATTTACTAATTTCACTAGCATTTTTAACAGCATTAGGTGCTATAACCAAATTATATAAAGGTAATAAATTTGACGATTTATTTGATGATGAAGAAGAAATAAAAGAGTATTCAAGTAGACAAAGATAATATTTCCTACTATCTAAAAATAGAAATCTATGTTAAAATATAATAGGATATAAAATAGAGGGAATTAAAAATTCTTTTTAAGAGAAATAAATTGTGATATACTTCATATGTTGCAAAAAAGACTGAAAGGGATTTATATGGAAGAAATAAACTTAAAAGAATTATTTGAATACATAAAAGAAAGAATCTTAATAATAGCTGTAATTGTATTAGCAGTATTAATAATGGGTAGTGTATATACATTATTCATTAAAACTCCTTTATATAAATCAACATCTACATTAGTACTTGTTAGTGATGAAGGAACATCTGCATCTAATACATATACAACTCAAGATGTAACTTTAAATAATCAATTAGTAAGTACTTATAGTAAAATAGTTACTTCTCATCGAGTAATTGATACAGTAATCAGTAATTTAAATCTTGACTATTCATATTCTGAAGTAGTAAAAGAAGTTGCTGTAACAACAGAAACTGGTACTCAAATAATTAAAGTATCAGTATCTGATCCAGATAAAGCTCTTGCTGCTTCAATAGCTAATGAAATAGTAAAAGTATTTGGTGAAGAAATAAAAAGTATCTATAAACTACAAAACGTATCTGTAGTTGATGAAGCAGAAGAAGCTAAATATCCTGCAAACGTTAATTATATTAAAGAAGCAATAATCTACATTCTAGTAGGTACAGTTCTAGCTTTCGGTATCGTATTTGTAATCTATTACTTCGATACTTCAATCAAAGGACCAGAAGAAATAGAAAACAAATTAGGATTACCAGTAATTGGTGTAATACCTAAAGTAAAGGATAAGAAGTAGGTGAGTACGATGGCAAATTCAGATTTATTAATTACAGCAAATTCTAGATCAATGTTTGCAGAATCAATTAAAAGTATTCGTACAAACCTTCAATTCTCAGCAATTGATTCAGAATTAAAAACAATCCTTATAACTTCTCCTGAAGCTGGAAATGGAAAATCATTCATTGCAGCTAACTTAGCAGCTGCTTATGCTCAAGAAGGTAAAAAAGTTTTAATAATCGACTGCGACCTACGTCGTGGAAGACAACATACAATCTTTGAATTACCTAATCCTCAAGATGGTGGTTATTCAAACTTAATACTAAACTATAAAGAAGAAATAAAATTATCAAGATATGTATTAAAAACCAATAGTAAAAATATTGATTTAATACCAAGTGGACCAACTCCACCAAACCCTACTGAATTATTATCAAGTAGGAATAACTATGGAGTTATCAACAGTTTAAAACAACATTATGACATAATCGTCCTAGACTGTGCTCCAGTCTTAGGAATCAATGATACACAAATGCTATTAAAATACTCTGATGCTAATATCGTAATTGTAACAGCTAATGAAACAACTCTAGAAGTTCTAGAAAGAACTAAAAAGCAATTTGAACAATTAGGTTGTAAGATAGATGGTGTAGTAATAAATAAAGCTAACGTAAAAGGAAGTAGTTATTATTACTATACTAATGAATACTACACAAGTACTACAAAAACCGATAAAGTGGAAAGAGTAGAGAAGAAATAAGATAAGAGGTGAAAATATGAACGAATTGACTGCAACATTTGCTAATAACTTTAAAGAAAGTATATATCTTTTCGTTAAAAGAACCTTTGACATTATAGTAGGAATACTAGGATGCTTATTATTAGTACCAGTTACTATTGTTATTAAAATAATAAACATCTGCAATGGGGATTTTGGTAAAGTGTTCTTCACACAAGAGCGTATTGGTAAAAATGGTAAACTATTTAAATTCTATAAATATAGATCAATGGTTTCAGATGCTGATAAAGTATTGGAAGAACTATTAGCTAACAATGAAGATCTTGCAAAAGAATATAAACGTAATAAAAAATTGAATAACGATCCAAGAATCACACCTGCTGGTAAGATTATTAGAAAGTTTTCAATTGATGAATTACCACAATTTATAAATGTGTTAAATGGAACAATGTCATTAATTGGTAATCGTCCATACTTACCAAGAGAAATACCTGACATGGGAGAATCATACAAAGAAATAATTCAAACTAAACCAGGTATTACAGGATTCTGGCAAGTATCAGGAAGAAATGAAATTCCATTCTATAGAAGATTAGAATTAGAATCATACTATTCTAGACATTATGGAATTAGAATGGACATTAAGATTTTCTTAAAGACATTCAAAGTTGTATTCTTCGGAAGAGGAGCAAAATAGTAATGAGAAATCATTACTTTTTTTATGCAAAAAATATGTTATAATTTATATAGAAAGTAGGAATAAAAAATGAACTCAATTCTAAAAAAGATATTAATAGCTATTGCTATTATTATCCTAGTAGTTGCTTTAGTATTTATTATTGTAAAAGCTACTAAGAAAAGTAATGAAAAAAAACAAGAACAAAAAATAGAAGAAAAGAAAAAGAAAGAACAAGAAAAAGATGATGAAATTGAACTTCCAAGTAGTGGTGTAGCTAAAACTATAAAATGTACATATGAAGGAGAAGAACAAAATGTTATTTGGGAAAAATCATATGTAACATTTGATTTAGATGAAAACAATAGAGTAGTCCTAAGAGAAGATTCAAGACAATATAAATTTGAACAAGTTGATATAGATGACTATATTAACAATAAAACTCTAGATGTAATAAGTAGAGTACTAAATGGTATTAATGGTATCTCATCATCATTAGTAGCAGAAAATGAAAAAGAACACATCTATCGTTTTACAACAACATTTGATTTTAAAGAATTAAGTTTAGATGATCTATATGAATTCTATTATAGAAGATTTTATAATAATGGTGATTTAACAATGTCTAGAGAACAATTTGATGCTAGATATAAATCACTAGATTATGATGATATGGCTAAAGCCTATATCGATTCTGGTTATACTTGTAGTTAGTATAATATGATATAATATAAAAAGAATAAAGAGGTGTTAACTATGAAGAATTATCGTTTACCACCAAAAGACCTGGCAAATGAAGAATTCAAAAAAATGTTAGATGAATATCCATCTAAGACTAGAAGAAACGAAATTCCTCTAGGAATA
>JAEEGL013764328.1_pt1 | contig 27598 bp, 15 predicted proteins | sample 9134231 | NCBI WGS metagenome assembly JAEEGL01 (sample SAMN16246548, study PRJNA631951) | gut metagenome | biome: gut microbiome; feature: rumen; material: fiber-attached | host: Bos | place: Iran: Karaj | collected 2018-10
GTCAGAACATAGACGGCAAGGAATACGAATAGCGGGCTGATCGCAAGAGAGCCGCTGATCTTCTCCGGACTTCTACCGAGACTTTCCTTTTCTTCCGTGTTTATTCCTGCCATAACTATCAAGAAAGTGCAAAGATAATCAACTTTTGGATTCTGATTATTATTTGTTTAACTTTGAATGGTTGCGAAGTGATTTATGTCCAAGAATACACTGAATACAATTTCTGAGCAGACAGGAGTCTCTGTATCAACTGTTTCCAGGGTTCTCTCGGGTCAGGCAGAGAAGTATAGGATCAGTCCTGTGACAGCTGGAAAGATAAGGGAGGCAGCCGAACAATGCGGCTACATTCCGGATCTTGTCGCGAAGGGACTCAGGACGCGGAGAACAGGGACCGTAGGCCTTACAATACCGAATATAGACAACCCTTTCTTTTCCAGCCTTTCCTGCATACTCGTTTCTGAGCTTAAAAGGCTTGGACTTCATGTGCTGCTCGCGGATTCTATGGAGTTGGAGAAAGAGGAGTCTGAGGCCCTCAATATGTTTATTTCCCGGCGTGTGGACGGGATTATTGCGGTGCCTGTTGGGGACTCCGCTTCAGAGCTTGAAAGAATATCTACACGGATTCCTGTAGTGCTGGTAGACCGTTATTTCCCTGAATCCAAGCTTCCTTTTGTCGGCACTGACAATTACCATGGTGCCTATATGGCCGTAGATTATCTGATTGGCAGAGGCTACCGGAATATTCTTGGAATTCAAGGTAATCTCACGGCGGTTTCCAACCGGGAGAGGGTCAGGGGAATGGAAGATGCTATCGCTGCACATTCGGGAATTAGAAGCCGCGTAGATGGAGATTCTTTCTCCGTTGAAAACGGAAAAACAATCATGGAAAAGATTCTCTCCGGGAAGGACCGCCCGGATGCCGTTTTCGCTTTTTCTTCAAATATTCTTCTGGGTGCAATCATGACTATCCGGGAAGCGGGACTTAGAATACCGGAGGACATTGCAATCCTCTCATTCGACAACAACGGTTTTCTCGACTATCTCGATCCTGCAATAACGAGGGTGGAACAGCCCCTGCCAGAAATAGGACGTCTTGCTGCGACTCTCCTTTTTGACCTTATGGAAGGAAAATCTTCCGATGAGATTACAAAAGGGACGTTGCTCTCTCCGTCTCTTGTTATCCGCAATAGCTGCTAAACGTAAAGTCTTGTGTTTCGATAATTTGGATAAGTGAATAATTATATGTAATTTTATCGCATAGATTTGCACAAACGATTGCGCTAATCAAACTAGACATAATTAACACTAACTGTCATCAGAGAATGCGATCCAAAATACTAGTAATCGGTAGCAGTAATACTGACATGACCGCAAAGACAGAGACTCTGCCTTTGCCCGGTCAGACTCTCATTGGAGGAGACTTTACTACGGGCCCCGGAGGCAAGGGAGCCAATCAGGCTGTGGCCGCAGCAAGACTAGGCGGGGATGTCGCCCTTGTTTGTAAAGTGGGAAAAGACTCTTTTGGAGACGAAGCTCTAAAGCATTATGCCGAGGAGGGCCTTGATACAAGTCTCATCCTTCGAAGTGATAAGCCGTCGGGGGTGGCCCTGATCAATGTGGATGCGAAAGGGGAGAACTGCATAGTGGTAGCTCCTGGAGCGAATATGGATTTCACGGATGATGATATAGAAGGAGCCGCCGAAGCAATCAGAAACGCAGGGATTCTCCTTATGCAGCTTGAAATCCCTATTCCAGCCGTTTTAAAGGCCGCTCGCATTGCCCATGAGGCAGGAACTCTGGTCGTTCTGAATCCTGCCCCCTATGCCCCTCTTCCTGAAGAGATTTTTGAGTATGTAGACCTGTTCATCCCCAATGAAACCGAGCTTTCCGCTTATGCGGGCATTGAAGTCAATGATGTCGAATCTGCAAAGAGGGCAGCCGGGATTATGGTGGAAAAAGGAGTCAAGAAGCTCATCATTACCCTTGGAAGCAAGGGCTCTCTCATCACTGACGGCTTGACCGATGAGGCAGTATCTCCTGTAAAGGTCGATGCTGTAGATACAACAGCTGCCGGTGATACTTATTGCGGTGCCCTCTGCGTTGGCCTTGCAGGCGGAATGGCCCTTGCTGAAGCGGCCGCTCTTGCTAGCCGCGCGAGCGCAATCTCGGTGACCCGAATGGGCGCCCAGAATTCTATGCCAAGAATAGAAGAAGTAAAGTTCTGAAAACAATAACAAATTAATAATCAAGTCTATGTTTATCGTCAATAGCTACACGCTTGCAGTAATTCTCTGCTTCGTGACCATGCTCTGCTGGGGCTCATGGGGAAATACACAGAAACTAGCCGCAAAGAGTTGGAGATATGAACTCTTCTACTGGGACTATGTCATCGGTATGGTTCTTTTCGCCCTCCTCCTTGCGTTCACTCTCGGCTCCTTCGGATCCGAAGGCCGTCCTTTCCTTAAAGATATCGCCCAGGCTTCCGGTCCTGCAATCTGGAGTATCGTCATTGGCGGTGTGATTTTCAATGCTTCCAATATTCTCCTTAGCGCATCGACTTCTATCGCCGGAATGTCAGTTGCCTTCCCCGTAGGAGTCGGTCTGGCACTAGTGCTTGGCGTTATCAATAACTACCGCGTAGCGATTCAGCAGGGAACAGACCCCGGAGACGTGACCCTCCTAGTGATCGGAGTAGCTCTCGTTGTCGCCGCAATTATCTGTAATGGAGTTGCTTCCGCAAAGAAAGGTGGAGCTGAAATCTCCAAGAAAGATCAGAAAAAAGGCGTCATACTTGCTATTGCTGCGGGTCTTATCATGTCCTTCTTCTCCGCATTCGTGATGAGGGCTATGGACCTTACCAACTTCGCAGCTCCCGCTGCGGGTAAGGTGACCCCGTATACGGCTACCGTGATTTTCACCCTCGCGGTCCTTCTGAGTAACTTCATTTTCAATACCCTTGTAATGAAGAAGCCTTTCGTCGGAGAGCCGGTCGATCTCGGTCAGTATTTCAAAGGAAACGCCAAGACCCATCTTGTCGGAATGCTCGGAGGCGCAATCTGGTGCCTCGGTACCGCTCTTAGCTATATCACGGCCGAGAAAGCCGGTGCTGCAATCTCTTATGCTCTCGGTCAGGGCGCGCCGATGGTGGCTGCTATCTGGGGCGTTTTCATCTGGAAGGAATTCAAGGGCGCAAAGAAGAATGTATATGCACTTCTCGGCCTTATGTTCGTCCTCTTCATTGCCGGCCTTGCCTGCATAGTAGCTGCAAAATAATGCTGTTTGAAAGATCATTAAAGGCAACAGTTGCCACCGCTTTCGCAGCGGTGGCCGTTGTCGTTACTGCCTGTGGCCCCAAGGAGCCGGATAAGCCGGTCGACCCTGTCGATCCTGTCAATCCGGGAGGAGAAACTGTAGATCCCGAGCCGCAGACGCCCACTTCTACTCTCAAAGATATATCTACTTTTCAGCTAGGAGAGGTTTTCGACCTGACCTTTGCCGGAGAGCAGCTTCTTCCTTACAAGGGCCTGTCGAAGGGAGATTATATTGAGGCCGAGACCATTACCGGAAAGGCTGCAACCTATCGCTTCGAGGTGGTTTCCGCCAATGATACCGAAGGGGCTAAACTTTCCTGCCCTGAAAAATGGATAGGTGGAATGTGCCGTCTGACCCTTCATGCCGGCTCGACGACGCGGACTCTCGGAGAGACCTTTGTGGATGTTGTAGACCGCTATGAGGTTCCGAAAAATGCCAGGTTCTCCCTTTACGGAAGGGTCATTGATTCGGATGGTAATGGAATCTCCGGAGTAAGTGTTTCTGACGGGAAGGGTGTAGTCCAGACCAACGAAAACGGTTTCTACTATATCCTCTCCGAGAGGAAATTCGGCTATGTGTTTATTTCCGTTCCCAGCGGCTACCGCGCAGCCGTCAACCGTTCGATCCCTCAATTCTTCAGGAAAGTTACTTCAGACATAACCAATTATGAGATAAGAAGTTTCGTTCTTGAAAAGGAAGAGAATACACGTCATCGCCTTGTTGTCTTCACCGATGTCCATATGGCAAACCGCACCGAGGACAAGCGTCAGCTGACGAGCGGTTTTAAAAAGGATCTCGCCTCTGAGCTCGAAAGGGCGAAAGCAGACGGAGTGCCCTTGTATGCCCTTAGCCTCGGGGACCTGACCTGGGACGAGTTCTGGTATTCGAACAAGATGGAACCCAAGCACTACAAAGAGCTGATGGCTGATGTTGAGGTCCCGATTTATAATCTTCTAGGAAACCATGACAACGACCCTTATGTCGCGGATGATTTCAAATCCGAGGAGCCTTGGAGGACATATATCGGCCCTACCTATTATTCATTCAATATCGGAGATATCCATTATGTCCAACTTGACAATACCCTCTTCACTAATGCCGGAGGGGCTCAGGGGACAGTAGGAGATCTCAAATATACCGAGGGATTCACCGCCGACGAACTGGCGTGGCTTCGTTCCGACCTCTCGTTCGTGCCCAAGTCGAAAAAGCTCGTTATCGGCATGCATATCCAGTATACCAACAGGCCTCATGTGACGACCGGCGGCGGAGATACTTTCTCCCAGAGCATGCCCACGGATCAGTCCGCAAAGCTTCTTGACCTTATCTCAGGATATGACACTCAGATACTTACCGGCCATACCCATATCCGCTATACTAATTTTATCAGCGACAGGCTGATGGAGCAGAATATAGCGGCAATCTGCGGTACATGGTGGTGGTGCGGCTATTATAGCAGCTACCGCACTAATATGTGTCGCGACGGAGTGCCGGACGGGTATGAGGTATTCGACTATGACGGGTCCTCCATGACTTGTTATTACAAAGGCGTGGGAAAGGATAAGAACTATCAATTCAGAGCCTATGACCTCAACAACTGCCTGATTGACAGGTCTACCTATTGTCCGAAGATTGCGAGTAATTTCAAGGTGGTTACTGAGGAAATCTTCAAACAGTACGCTTGCGGGTATGACACCCCCAGAAGCGACAATGCCGTTCTTATCAACGTATTCGCGTGGAATACGAAGTATAAGGTCCAAGTAACTGAGACAGAGACGGGTAAGAATCTTTATCCGCGGAGAGTCTCAGGCTATGACCCTCTCCATGTGATTCACTTCAACATGGGTAGGATGAACTCCAATTCCAAAAATCTTACTTTCCCGACTCTTCTGACCGACCATCTTTTCGAGGTAAAATGTTCTTCTCCGACATCTACGTTGGAAATAAAGGTCACGGATGAATTTGGGAATGAGTATAGTGAAACAATGACACGTCCGAGGAAGCTCCTCGATATGTCCAAATCAACACAGTGGTAAAATGAAAAAAATCTGTCTGATCCTGCTTGCCGCTGCACTGGCGTCCTCATGCGTCCAGAAAGGGACCAACCTCGAGAGGGTACCTATTTTCAAAGTGGTGCCCGAAGGGATGGCTAACGCGGAAGGCAAGTATGAAATCGAAGGAAGGGGCGGCTCTGCTGTCTTCAGAGTAATGTCGACAGGTCTATGGACGGCATCCATCTCCGGAGATGAGGGTTTTTCCCTTTCTGACAAAGACGGCTCATCAGGCCGTACCGATCTTTCCGTCAGTGCACAAGGCAATACGGGTTCTTCGGCCCGCTCGACAAGACTGAGTATTCTTGTTGATGGAGAGGTAAAGGAGACATTCGATATAGTTCAGCCCATTGTCCTTCCTTATGTGGAAGTCACCCCTGCGGAGGTCTCCCTGATGGGTGAAGAAGAGGAATTTACTCTCGCCGTTGACGCCGCGATGGAATGGAGCTGCTCCATAGACAAAGGCTCCGAGTGGCTCAGTATAGTTTCCCAGAGTACAACGGAGATTACTTTCAAGGCTCTTGAGAATGGAGGTTCTGAAAACAGGATTGCGGAGGTCGGTTTCTATCTTAATGAGATGCCTCTTATCGGCAAAAATGTCATCATTACACAGAACTTCCTGGCTCCTGCTCCCAAGGCAGATCTTCTTGATGTGGTATTTACCCTCAGCGGAGATGCATCTGATGCTTCCGCAATGAAGATTCCCGTTGAGAAGAGGAGTAATCCCTCAATGGGAGCAGAATTTATTGAGAAGTACAATCGCTATGCGGCAGTCTTCAACCCCGGCGATATCCTGAGCGGTCAAGCCGACGGATACTATGTGGCTGATTATACGACCAATGAGGAATTCAAGTCCAAGATAGCTGATGGTTACACTCTTGAAGTTCTTTTCTGTCGATCCGATGAGCCCGGTACAAAGCAGATAAAGCCATTCTCCTCTACTCAGGCTGGCGGAACTGGAATCTGCTTCAGGGCAAAAGAAGGTAATGAAATCAACTTTGAGACTCACGTCGGCGGATCTTGGGTGGAGCTATATAGCGGCATCACGCCTCAGAAAGACGTTTGGTACCATGCCATTGGCGTCTGGGATAAAACCGGTGCGGTAGCAAAACTCTATGTAGACGGGAAGTTGACGACTTCGAAAACGACGACCGGAGACTTCAAGTTCATGACTACCAATGAAAAATATTGGTTCGGTATAGGAGCCGATCCCAATGCGTCTGATCAGGGAGAGGCTACTTTCAGCGGCAAGGTCGCGATAGCTCGTCTTTATGACAAGCCGCTCAGTGACAGCGAGATATTCAGTCTCTGGAGAGAAGTAAGATAGGAGGGAAGGAATCATGAAAAAAATGTTATACATTTTAGCCGCCCTGCTGGTGTCGATTCCTGCATTGGCTCAGAGAAATGCTCATCCCATCAAAGGAAAGGTGACAGAGACTTCGGGCGCTCCTGTTGTCGGAGCATACGTCTATAATACAGTTACTTCCAAGGGAGATGTGACTTCCCTTGACGGAAGTTTCGAGATTCAGGCGGTAACAGGGCAGATTGTCAAGGTTACTTGCATGGGCTATAAGGAAGTTGAGATCGCAGCTCCCGCATCCTCTGTCCTTGACGTTACTCTCGAAGAGGATAACGAGATGCTGGAAGAGACTGTGGTTGTCGGATACGGTACGCAGAAGAAGATCAACCTGACAGGAGCGGTTTCTGTGGTAACAGACGAGGCCCTTAAAGACCGTCCGACATCGAACGGCCTCAGGGCTCTTCAGGGAGTTGATCCTTCGCTCAATGTCATAATAGGATCCGGCAACCCGACAGAGGGTCAGAATATAAATATCCGTGGAGTTCCTTCGGTCAACTCTTCAACGCCCCTTGTCCTCATAGACGGGATCCCTGAGGGTCAGCTTCATCAGCTGAACAGCAATGATATCGAGTCCATATCCATCCTCAAGGATGCCTCTGCTGCAGCTATTTACGGAGCAAAGGCTTCTGCAGGAGTTATCTTGATTACTACAAAGAGCGGGAAAGCGGGGAAGGCAAAGATCAACTACTCCTTCAATGGAGGTGTTACCCAGCCTACGACTCCTTCGGATTTCATTACTAACGGATATGACTATGTCACACTCATCAACCCTCTGTACAAAGCCCGCTACAACTACGATTTCTTCCAGACGGGAGTATATGATACAGTTGTAGAGCAGACTCTACTAAGGAAAGATGACGTTAAGGAAAGCGCCGAAAGGCCGTGGGTGACCATTGATGATGACGGTAACTACCATTACTACGGCAACTTCGACTGGTATCATAATATTTTCAATACCAACCGTCGTCATCAGGAGCACAATCTCAGCATTTCCGGAGGGTCGGATAAGGTGAAATACTATATCAGCGGCCGTTACTACGATCAGGAAGGAACACTCTCGGGCCCTATTATCGGCACTAAAGAGAATTATAGTTCCTATGCTTTCAGGGCAAAGGTGGATGCTCAAATCCTCAAATGGGCACGCTGGACTGTCAATGGAGCGGTCAACTCCAATAATCAGATCTATCCGGGTGTTACCAATGAGGCTTTGACCATTGCCGGCCTCGATCAGAACCTTGTGCCAATATTCACTCCTACCAATCCAGACGGCTCCTATGTCCTGCTTCCGAAGGATCTGAGGAACGTTTTCCTGGGCACTGGACGCGTTGCGGAAATCCAGAATCCCGATACGTTCCACAAGATTTCCGCCAACAGAATCACCCTTGCTAATAATCTCCATTTGGACCTTCTGAAGGGTCTAACCTTTGACGCTGACTATAACCTCAATTTCTACCACCGTATCTACAAAGACAGAAACCTTGAGGATACATATTCCAACGCCATCGGGACCTTTGCAACCACAAATCGTTACTCGAAGGATTCCTACCGCGAGAGAACATATGACTACCTTCTCCATAGTGCCGATGCATATTTCACATACGACACCACCTTCGGAGGAGGGAACAATATAAAGCTCACAGCTGGAGCCAATTACGAGACCTATCGTCTTGTTGACAACACGGTTACTCTGACAGGCGTCGGCAGCAAAGATCTCGCAACATTCAATTCTGTGACAGATGATTCCATATTCGAAGTCACTCAGGACATCAGTGCCTACAAGACTCTCGGTTTCTTCGGCCGTTTGAATTATGATTTCAAAGGCCGTTACCTCCTCGAGCTCTCCGGCCGTTATGACGGGTCATCAAGGTTCCAGGGGACAGGAAATATCTGGGGCTTCTTCCCTTCGGCTTCAATCGGTTGGAGATTCACGGAAGAACCGTTCATGGAACCGCTGAGGTCTTGGTGGTCAAATGGAAAGATTCGCTTCTCGGCAGGATCTCTCGGTAACCAACAGGTGACCCCTTATCAGTTCATGGAAACAATTGATTCCGGGACAATAAGCTATCTTTTCGACAATAGTGGCAAGCCTCAGAGTACCTCTGTTTCTGCTCCGAACTCCTCCGATTTGACATGGGAGACTGTCACTACCTACAATGCAGGTCTCGATCTCGCATTCTTCAATAACCGACTCACTTTCACTGGCGATGCATTTATTCGAGATACCAAGGGTATGATTACCTCCGGCCAGCCCGTCCCTACAGTATACGGTGCGAGCGCACCCAAGGCTAATTCGACCGACCTGAGGACCACTGGATATGAGCTCATGCTTTCATGGAAGAACACCCGAAATGTTCTTGGATCTCCTCTTTACTATAACATAACGGCAACTCTTGGTGACTATACCCGTAAGATTACCTACCTCTCTTATGAGAACCGCCTCTATTCCGGCAACTATGTCGGCAAGACTCTCGGAGAGATTTGGGGCTATCATGTTCCCGGTCTTTTCCGTTCGGACGAAGAGGCGGCCCTCTATCAGGAGGCTGTCCACAATGCATCCAATGTCTATCAAAGGGTATACAATATGCTCACTGACGGCTATCTGAGAGCTGGAGATGTCAAGTTCGACGATGCCAACGGAGACGGTTACATTAATAACGGGTCAGGGACTGTCGAGAATCCCGGCGATATGTCGATAATTGGTAACACTACTCCGAGATATACCTATGGTCTGCGTCTGGAAGGCAACTGGAAGGGTATTGATCTCAGTGTTTTCTTCCAGGGAGTCGGCAAGAGGGATTGGTATCCTACCGCAAATGTGGATGCCATCTATGGAGCCAACCTTTTCTGGCAGCTCTACACATATCCGATTCCTTCTTTCGTGGAGAAGGACTATGCGGACCGCTGCTGGACAGAGGCGAACCCCGATGCTTATTTCCCCCGTGTCAGGGTTATAACCTGTTACAATGGAGGACCTCTCGGTCAGAATAACGACCGCTATCTCCAGAATGCAGCTTATCTGCGTTTCAAAAACCTGACAGTCGGATACACTATTCCTGCCCTTAAGAGCGTATTCTCCAAAATCAGGATTTACGCATCGGGAGAGAATATCTGGTACTGGTCGCCGATGAAGAGGAATACAAGAGTTATCGACCCTGAGCTCGCAGTATCCACAACGACCTATAAGTCGGGAACTGGTTCGGGCTATCAGATGCCTCGCACCTTCTGCCTCGGTATTGATGTAACATTCTAAAACGGGAAGGATATGAAAAAGAAGAATATAATATTGACCGCCCTTGCGGTGATAGCTCTTTCATCCTGTGATCTTACTCTCTATCCGGAGCATGAGACGACCCCGGAGCAGTATTTCAGGAATGAATCCGACCTCCTTCTCTGGAGCAATAATTTCTATACGGACAACCTTTCGGGCGCGGATATCGGCCAGAACGATGCCGATGACAAGATAGACAATGGTCTTTCGGCTTATATTACCGGTTCCCGCAATGCTTCGACTCAGAGTTGGGGCTTTACGTCGCTTCGCAATATCAACTATATGCTGGACCATCTCGACCAGTGCGAAGACCTTCAGGTGAGGAAAAAATACGAGGCGGTCGGAAGATTCTTCCGCGCATGGTTCTATTTCCTCAGGGTAAGGACTTACGGCGATGTCCCATGGTTCGACCATGTGGTCGGTTCCGCCGACAAAGATGAACTCTATAAGGACCGTGACGACAGGGGTTATGTAATGGATAAGGTCCTGGAAGACATCCGGTTTGCTGCAGATAATCTTCCATCAAGCTGGGAAAGGAACAACACCAGGGTGACCAAATGGGCAGCCCTTGCCCTCGGTACCCGTGCCGCTCTCTATGAGGGTACATTCCGTAAGTATCATGAGGATCTAGGACTCACCGATGCCGATAAATACCTCAGGATAGCGGCCGAGATGGGTAAGGAATTCATAGATGAATCCCCGTTCTCGCTGTATAATGAGGGTACTCAGCCATATCGGGACCTCTTCTGGCAGAAAGAACCTAAGACTCAGGAGGTTATCCTCTGTAGAGTATACTCTGTCGATCTTGGCGTTTCTCACTCTGTACCATACAATATAATGTTTGGCCGCACTTCGATGACAAAGAGGTTCATGAATCACTATCTCATGGCAGACGGTACCCGTTTCCAAGATAAGCAAGGATGGGAGACCATGACCTACACAGAGGAGACCAAGGGACGCGATCCCCGTATGGCCCAGACTGTCCTTTGCCCGGGATATACATATAATGGCTCGACAGCAGTCGTTCCGAGTAAGCTTTCTTCCCATACGGGATATGAGCCAATTAAATTTGTCGGAGATGCCGCCAGCCAGCTTGTCGGAAATGGAGAGCATCCTTGGATCATCTTCCGCGCAGCAGAGGTCTATCTCAACTATGCGGAAGCTGTGGCTGAACTCGGGACTATTACTCAGACCGACCTCGACCTTACCATCAACAAGATTCGCTCGAGGGCGAAAATGCCGATGCTGAGTCTTGAAAAGGCAGACGCCAATCCGGATCCATTCCTTCTTTCATGCTATCCCAATGTCACCAGAAGCGCTCATACCGGTGTGATTCTCGAGATTCGCCGCGAAAGGACAGTTGAACTCGTTCTCGAGGAGCCTACGAGGGCATGGGATCTTTTCCGCTGGAAAGAGGCGAAGCAGGCATTGAACCATTTCAATCCTTGGTATGGGTGCTATATACCCGGAGCAGGGACTTATGATATGGATAATGACGGTAAGGATGATCTAGAGGTCTATGCTTCTACTCCGGCATCCAATCTTCCTACCAGGCTTCAGATAGGAAAAGACTTCGTCCTAAGCGAAGGCGACCATGGATATATTGTCGGCTATCCCGGCACAGACCGCGGAGGTGATTGGAACGATGCCATAGACTATCTATGGCCTGTTCCTAAGGCACAGATAGAGATTTATGCCGATCAAGGATATAAACTTTCCCAGAATAACGGCTGGGACAACCGATAGAATTATGAAAAAAACAGTTTACATTTTGGCGGCGGTCGCCCTTTTTGCCCTCGCCTGCCAGAAAGAGAAAGCAGACCCCGAGATCAGTTTCAATCCCGAGACCGCAGAGTTTGAAAGCTCAGGCGGCAGCCTTCTTGTGGGAGTCAAGAGCGGTTTGGACTGGAAGGCATCCACTTCTGATACTTGGATTTCAATCCAGATGACAGAGGGCTATGGGTCTGATTCGTGGGAGTATATGAAACTTACGGTCGGAGAAAATGCCGGAGATCCGAGGGAGGGAACTGTTACTGTCAGTAACGGAAGCAGGAGCAAAGATCTCAAGGTCGTTCAAGGAACGATACCAACAGATATTTCGGCTGATAAGTCTGAACTTTCATTTACAAGTGTTGGCGGCAATGCATCCGTTGCCCTTACCACCCTTCGGGCATGGACTGCTACAGCATCTGAGAGCTGGCTGACAATCTCACCGGCTTCTGGCGAGGGGTCTTCAGCGGCAGTTAATGTTACAGTCTCTGCCGAGACCAACGAAGGCGAAGCCAGGACGGCGACAATTACTTTCAGCAATGGAAAGTCTGAGGCCAAAGTTTCTGTAAGCCAGAGCAAGGACGCCATGATTCTTATGAATAAGGCAGAGTTCCTCGCGTGGTTCAATGAGGCCGCGACATATGGAGAAGGAACTCAGGTGTCCCTCGGCGCCGATATTGATCTGGCAGGGGAGACCCTTTCTCCGATACCAGCTCTCAAGTGCTCCATCAATGGTAAGGGTCATAAGATAATGAATTGGAAGACAACTACTTCCCTTATCGATACTCTCCGAGCTGGAACTACCGTCAAGAACCTTGTTATAGATTCTTCCTGCTCTCTTACCCTTCCTACTGGCTTTAAGACATTCGGCTTCCTGGTTGCAAACAACCGCGGTACCGTTTCTGAGATTGTCAATAATGCTTCAGTGTCTGTCCCGTCTATTCCTGCATTCGGAGACGGTGCATATGGAGCGATTGTCGGCTATACCTACGAAGGCGGATCGGTCAGTGGATGCGAGAATCATGGTGACATCACCTACTCAGGCCCTGGTTATACGACCGGAACAGTCTATTTCGGAGGTGTCCAAGGCAGAATGACAGCTGCTTCTACGACCATTTCCGAGTCGAAGAACTACGGAAAGATTACGTTCACATTCTCCGATGCGACGACAACTTCCGGCTTGTATATCGGAGGAGTGACCGGCTCAGCAAACGCCAACAGCAACGTCCTCTCATGCCGTAACTATGGCGATATCACCGTCAGGACGAAGGGCTTCAACGGCAATCACCTTATCGGCGGAGTCGTTGCTTATGCGGCTTCCGAGACAAAGGATTGCCACAATGAAGGCAATATCTCTCTATTCTCCGAGACGGCCGAAGGCGCAGCTGACGGACCTGTCAAGGGAGCAGGCGTAGCCGGTATCTCTGCATATCAAGGCAAGAATGGCGGAACTCTCGAAGGCTGCTCCAACAAGGGTGCAATCACCCTTAGGGCCGGTTATTCCCTCGGTTTCACCACAGTCGGTTCTATGACAAAGTTCGCTTCTGCGGTTGGCGGAATAGTAGCTTACTCGTTCAAGAATGCGCTGAAGAGCTGCTCGAATTCAGGTGCAATTAGTAGCCATTTCGGCAATATCGACAATTCTGCCTCCAACTATAATACAACTGTCCGTCAGTGCATCGGAGGTATAATAGCTTCCACCTATGGCAACGTCGAAGAGTGCACAAATACAGGAGAGGTCACTGCTTACTGGGTGACATCTACCCATAATGCCGCTCTTGCCAAGAACTTTGTCACCATGGCCGGAGGTATCTCAGGAGGAGACTATCATTCGGATCAGGTCGGCTCGAGTATTATCAACTGTACCAATGAAGGAGCTGTCAACTATACCTGTGATTCCTCAGGATCCAATAATGCTGTTGGCGGCATAGTGGGATGGCCTTCTAAGGAGAATGCTGCCGTAACTTCTTCTGTATCAGGTTGTGTCAATAGGGGGGCGGTAACCCACGATGGTTATGCCAAGTCCCGTGTCGGTGGTATCGTCGGAGCCGGGGGTGGTATTGACAATTGCAAGAACTTCGGTAAGGTCTACTTCAAGTCCGGACATGCAAGTTCTGCCGTCGGAGGTCTTGCCGGTTATAGGAACTTCCTCTTTACAACCAATTCCGAAAATCACGGAGATGTTGTTTCTGACGTCAAACTAGTAGGAGGCGGCGGTGGCGCAGGCGCCATTGGCGGACTCGCCGGAGGATCGGGAAATACAGTACAGACTATCGCAGGATGCCTTGTCGACTGTACCGTTTCCGCACCGGAAGGCTGCAATTTCGCGTCTATGCTTATCGGTAACATGGATCAGAACAAGGCTACGGGTCAGACTGTCTCAGTAGGTACTGAAGCATCGCCAATCCGCGTCAAGGGTACTTTCTGCGGCACTAAACTGACTTCTTCCAACTATACCGACTTTATCAAATGGGCCGGAATGACAACAGATTATGGTAAACTAACTTGGCACGTCGTATATGCTGAATAAACTATTTGCAGCGGCAGCAGGGGCCCTTCTCCTTGCTGCCCCTGTTTTTGCACAGGCTCCTGCCCCTGCAACTCATTCTCAGAAGGTGATAATTGAAACCGATATGGGTAATGACATTGATGATGCTCTTGCCCTTACGGTAGCTCTCAATGCCGTCAGAGACGGAAAACTTGACCTCATGATGGTCTCTAACCACAAAAAGAGCCCTACTGCGTCTGAATTCATCGATATAGTCAATACTTATTACGGATATCCTGAAATTGAGGTTGCAGCATGCTCTACTCCTGTTTTCCATGGTGCATATACGGACTATACCGTCCCTGTAGCATGCGACAGAAGCTGGAGGCGAAGTGGTAAGTATGAAGGAGATTATCCCGATGCCGTAGCCCGCTACCGCGAAGTTCTCGCTTCATGCGCGGACGGTGAGGTCGTGATAATCTCACTCGGATTCGGGACTACTCTTGCTGCCCTTCTAGATTCCCAGCCGGACGAGTACAGCTACTATAACGGCAAGGACCTCGTCAAAAAGAAGGTTAAGTACCTCTCTATCATGGCGGGAAGCTATGGGGCGGAAGATACTTTGATTGTAAATGGCGCCCGTGAGACTCTTTTTGACAAGACAACAAAGAGGGGAGAATACAATGTTATCAATGATATTCCCGCAATGAAGAAGGTCTTCGCAGAGTGGCCGACCACCATTTATCAGAATCCTTTCGAAATCGGGAAGATGGTCATGTACCCTTGGGATGCAGCCTGCAAGATTGGGGGACCGGTCGAGGTCGCATATAAGGCATACAAGAAAGAGCCATACGACAGGCCCTCATGGGATATTCTTTCGGTGGCATTTGTCCTTCATCCGGAAATGTTCTCGATAAGCGAACCGGTTACTGTGTCTGTCGATGATAAGGGCTTCAACCACCTCAAGAAGGGCGGAAATCACTATGTACTGGCGCTTTCTCCCGAGCAGGCCGAGGCTCTGAAGGACTTCGAGGTCAGGGAAACCACAAGGGAGAATGAGTATCTTCCTGCATGGGAAAAGGGCTATATGGATATCCATAGCATCGGTACCGGCCAGGGCGACTGTACCTTTATGGTTCTTCCTGACGGCACCACATGGATGATCGATGCCGGAGATACGGGCTATCGTGACGGGAACGTATGGTGGTACAAGTCCATTCCCGATAACAAGAAGAGCGGCAGCGAGAGGATCGTTGAATATATTGAGCACTTCAATCCGACTCCGGGGGAGATTGATTACGCAATGCTGACTCATTTCCACGGAGACCATATGGGTACGAAGAGATCCTTTGTGAATGGCAAAAACGGATATGGCGTGTCAGGAATTACCTACGTAGGGGAGAAGTTTAAATTCGGCACCTATGTAGACCGCGATTATCCCGCATACAATTTCCCTTCAAGGGAAAAAATCGTGAAGGAGAACAACGTCTTTAAGGAGTATCTCCAGTTCATTGACGACGAGGTCGCATCCGGAGTCAAGGTCCAGAAATTTGACGTTGGAAGCAAGTCTCAGTTTGTACTGAAACATGATCCTAAGGCCTTCAAAGGCCGTTTCGAGGTTCGTAACCTGGTTGGAAACGCCGAGGTTTGGACAGGCAAGGGAACAGGAAAGAAGAAGATGTATTCCGGGGATATTTCCCTCTTTGATGAGAATATGAACAGCTGCGGAGTCCTGGTCCGCTATGGCGATTTCACATACTACAACTGCGGCGATCTTGCAGGAGGCAATTTCCGCTCCTTCAAGTCTCAGGAAAGGTATCAGGAGTCCTATGTCGCGGATGTGGTCGGTAAGGTGACAGTTTTGAAAAACGACCACCATGGTTGGAAAGAATCCACCAATGCAAAGCTTCTCGCTGCGACCCGTCCGGATGTTTTCGTTATCATGGGAAGCCATCGTCAGCACCCTTATAATGCAACACTTCGCCGAATGATGGACCCTCTGGTTTATCAGGGCGACAGAGAGATATACATTACTTCTCAGTCTTCCCGTAAGGATCTCGGTGAGGATTTGTGGCGCTATTTCAAGCCCGGAGGACATGTCGTCGTAAGGGTTTATCCAGACGGCAAAACTTACGAAGTCTTTGTCCTTGATGTATTCTCCGGCGACTACAGAATAAAATATAGATCAGGGCTGAAGACTGTAACCAAGTAGGATGGATATGAAGGGCATTTTGAAAAAGATACTCTATCTAGCTACGGTTTCCCTCATCTTCTTGTGGACAGGCTGTTCTCAGATGAGGGACACCAAAAAGCTTATCTGCTTTGATCTGGACGGGACCCTTACCCAGCATAAGACCCAGCTGACTCCTGAGAATAAGGCTGTACTGGATACCCTTATGAAGCGGTATGAGGTCATCATGGTCGGTGCCGGCAACTGCCCTCGAATCTATCACCAGATGAACGATTATCCGATAACGATAATTGGTAACTATGGTATGCAGGAGAGTCATATAGTTGACGGCAAGTTTGTAATTACAAGGGAAGATACAGTTCCAGTAGACACCGCTTTCTTTGTTAAGAACTGCAATTATCTCAGGGAAAAATACGGTTATCAGGACTACAAGGGCGATCCCCTCGAGTTCCACCCGAGCGGCATGGTTACGTTCGGTCTTCTCGGAACCAAGGCTGATAAGGCGGACAAACTTGTATTTGACCCTGACAGGGCTAAGCGTAGGGTGATGTACCCTGAAGTGCTGGAGATTTTCAAGGACTATGCTGTCTATATCGGAGGCTCCTCTTCTTTCGACTTTGCCCCGAAGCAGTATAACAAGTATGACGCGTGCATGCGCTATGCTTCTGAGCACGGCTATACAGTAGACGAAGTTCTTTTCGTCGGCGATGATTTCGGCGACGGCGGCGGCGACAGCCATATCCGCCTCCGCGGCATGGACTATATCGAAGTCACTGACTTTGAGAAACTTCCCGAGTTGATGAAGTTTATGTTCTAACTATAATTAATACTATTTTCTATGATTAAAAAACCAATTGCAGTTGAGCAGAAGGCGTATTTGACACCTTCTTGCAGATTTCTGAATCTTGTTTCAGAAATCAATTTCCTCGCCAGCGGAGAAGGCGAGGATATGGATCCAGTTCCCGGAACATGGGATGATTTTAATTTTTAAGGCCATGAGAAAAATCAGTTTTATCGCGCTTGCCGTCGCAGCGATGGCATTCGCTTCCTGCCAGCAGGAAATGGCTGTTCCCGAAGCCGAAGGACTCTTCAGAGTCAAAGGAGAAGCAGCGACAAGGGCTACAGTTTCAGACCTTGGAGCATTTGCCTGGTCTTCGACCGATAAAATCGCCGTTGTTACCGACGCCGGTGTCAAGAAACTCTCTTATGTCAAGGGAGATGGTATTCAGGCTACCTTTGACGGGGATCTTTCTGGTGTCACTTCCGCCTCTGCGGCGGTTTATCCTGCCAATGTGGCCGTTGATGCCAATACAGTAAATCTCCCTAGCGAGTATGACTATGTTGAGGGTGAAGTTTACACTCCTCTTTATATTGCTAATCCTTCTCTCACCGAGGTGAACGAGATGAAGCATCTCGCAGGAGCGGTGAAGATCGTCATTGAAAATGTCCCTGCAAATGCCGCCAAGTTCGTTCTTGAGGCCAATAACAAGATGACCGGCGAATTTGCTATCGATGCTTCAGGCGATACCCCTGTCATCAAGACCGAGGCTACCGAGGCTGCAGAGACCGTTACGGTCAAATTCACTCCAGGTGCAAATTCTTCGATGTCTTTCTATATCCCTCTTCCAGTCGGAGAGTATGCTAGTGTCAAAGCTCAGCTTCTTGACGCTGAAGGAAAGGTTATTGATCCTTCGATCAAAACAGCGAAGAATCTTAGCCCTGCGAGAAAGTCTCTTGTCATCATGCCGGGTTACGCTCCTTCTCTGAGCACTTTTGTTGAGGAACTTTATTCTTCTTCTGCAGTCGTGAAATTCTCCCAGAGCGCATTCACCAACTATGCTGATGATATCTTGAGGTCATACCGTGTCGAGCTTTATAAGGACGCGGAAATGGAAGATCTTGTGGTCTCATGGGGACTTACTCCGAATAGCAATGCTCAGACCGACCACTTTAACAAGTTTACAACAGCTGTTGGCAAGCAGCCTCGTTTTGTATTCACCGGCCTTACTCCTGCTACTAAGTACTATTTTGTGGCAAAGGATGTAACCGATGCGGAGAATGTTATTATGAGCGCTCCTCTTGAGTTCACAACCAAAGAGTTTACCCATGTCAACATTTCCGACCTTGCTGCCGGATCTGCCGCTGCAGGTGATGTTATACTAAGTGAAGACTTTGGCGAGGTGGTTGTTGGTGGTTTCATGGGTAATTCCAGCAAGCAGGCCGTCGGTTATGTTACTAACGGCGATTTCGCAAAGAGCGAAGAAGCTCTTACCCCTGCTTCCGGCTATATCGAGATGAATTCCTCCGATGCGGCTAAGTACAATTATGCAGCGGACGACAAGCGTTATCTGATGTTCGGTTGGGGAAATAATAATCTATTCGGCACGCTCGCTCCTGCTGTAGCGAAGACGAGACTCAAAGATTGGGGACAGATTTCTTATAAGAAATCCGATCTGACTCAGAGTCTTACAAATACTAGTGGTGTTCTTTCGTGCGCTTCTGCACTTCGTCTTGGAACAGGAAGCTGGTACGGCCTTGCAGTGACCCCTGCACTCGCTCCTCTTTCAGGCTCGGCTACAATTAAAGTAACTGTAACCTGCCACCGTGCTGGCTCAGATCCTTCAATCCTTGGAATAGGTCTTCTCACTTCCGCAACACAGGGTGAAGAAAATCCTCATATCTTTACTGATTGTGTTATCAAAGAGGTTGAGTCCTATACTCTCGGTAACGATATGGAGACTTATGTCGTTGAAATCCCAAATGCTCTTCCTGAGCACAGGGTTGTTTTCGGAGTCGCTCCCTCCTCATTACAGGCTGGTGGGGCAAGCTTGAGAATCATCGTCAAGGAAGTAAAGGTTGAAGTAGTCGAGTACGGCTCAACAGAAGTCACTATTCCTACAGAGATTGCCAATGCCAATGATCTCGTTACCTTCCTTGGAAATGTCGATGCTTCCACAGATGTCTCCAGCAAGATTGTGGCGGATATCGATATGAAGGGCGTTGAATTCACCCCTGCAATCGGTTTTGCCGGCGTTCTTGACGGGCAGGGCCATTCTATCAAGAATCTCTCCGGAGACAAGCCCTTGTTCCAGTCAAATAGCGGTACTATCAAGAATATTATTCTTGACGCATCATGTGCGTTCACTCCGGGAGTTGAGGATTTCGGACCTTTCGTTATCAATAATACCGGCACTCTTGAGAATCTTACCAATAGAGGCTCTATTACCGTGACTGCAGAAGATGCGACCATTCGTCATTTCATTGGCGGTATCGCTAGTGCTTCTTCCGGTCCGATGACAGGATGTGTAAACGAGGGCGCTATTACTCTGACTTCTGCAAAGGGTGTTTCTGGCTCTCTTATCGGCGGTATAGTAGGAAGCCTTGGTGCTACGGCAACCGAGTGCGTCAATAAAGGCGAACTCAAGATGGAAGCCCTCTATTCCAATGCTCGTGTTGCAGCAACGCCGTATTCTCAGAAAGTATGTTCTGCAATTTCCGGTATAGCAGCTATCGCCATGCAGACCGGGTTCAAACTTGTTGACTGTTCCAATGAAGCCCCTGTGTCTTACATTGAGACGTCGGTTGATTCCGGTACTCATACTGACGGAGCTACAAGGCACGGACCAAGCGGAATCTGCTCATATCCTTTCGGAGAGATCAACGGTTGCGTCAATAATGGTAAGGTGTCATGTATCATTAAATCCTCTGACGGAGCAGTGTACAATAAGAGAGAGAATCTTATCGCATGCGCCGGTATCTCGGGAGTTGATTTCGTATGGCATGTACAAGCTGATCATGCTGCGGCTACCAATATTATTGATTGCATCAACAACGGAGAGATTTACTTCTATACCAATGTGGATAAGTCCAACTCTACTTGCGGAGGTATTGTTTCCTGGCCTAATCCTGAAGATGCTGGTAATAAAAACTATGTTTCAGGCTGCGTCAATAACGGAACTATCACCGTTGAAGGCAATGGTAAGGTCCGCACAGGAGGTATCTCCGGAGGTGCCGGAAATGTAAGAAACTGTATCAACAACGGAAAGATTATTGCGAAGGTTTCCTCAGCCAACTATGTTTTCGGAGGAGTTGTTGGATTCATGTCACAGAACTATGATATTACCGGATGCTCATCTCTTGGAGATATTGATGCTTCTGCTTCTACATCTGCTTCCGTTGGAATCGGCGGCTTGGTTGGAGGATTAGGTAATGTCGCAACTTCTGCAATTTATGACAACAAGGTCAATATTGAGCTTTCTACCCCGGCTTCCCAGACTGAACTCGGTCTTGTTGTAGGACATTTCAACGGCAACACTAAGGTTATTACTATTGGAACTGAAGAAAAACCTATTACCGTTGCAGGAAAGGTCAATGGTGTCTCAATCTCGGCTGATAATTACACTTCTTATCTTTATGGCCCTGCAAATTATACTGAAGGGACCCATATCGTAAATGCTGTTTACGGCGAATAAAGATTGTTCGCTTAAAAAGAATTGCCGCCCGAAGAAGACTTCCGGGCGGCTTTTTGTATTGAAATAATTTATGATTCCAGCGCCTCTTCAAGAGGAACAAATTCATAGCCCTTTCGGCGAAGTTCGTCGATGAGAGAGCCGAGTTTCAGATAGAATTTATCGGTACGCTCAGGATCTGTGCCGAAATGGATAAGCATTATGTGGCCATTCAAGGTCTCTTTTTTCTCGACCTCCCTTATCTTCTTCAATATATCTTTCGAAGAGAAATAGCGGGCCATCGAGGGAGTTGTATAGTCTCCGTTTGTAAGTGTCCCCGGGGTGTAATTCACAACCTGGAGTCCCATTTCGCGGGCCCATGAGGCGACTAGGGAGTTGTAATGCTCGTAAGGAGGAATAAAATATGGCGCTGAATCTTTTGAAATGCCGAATTCCGCCATTTTGCGATAGCTTTTGAGCATATCTTCGGTAAACTCTTCCTTACTTACAAGCATGCTGTCCCTGTTCTCCCAGGAACTGTAGAGGAGGTGACCGTAGCTATGGCTTCCTACGTAATGGCCTTCTTCCAGGAGACGTTTGACTACATCCGGATAGAGGTCGAAAAATTCTCCTGTGAAAAAGAATGCTCCTTTTATCCCTTTTTTCTTCAGAGTGCGGATAATAGGATCGGCTCCGTCGGCCTTGTCTGCTGCAGTAAAGACTAGCGAAATGCGTTTTTTTGAAGGATCGGTGCGGTAGATGCCACCATTGTAATAGACATTCTTATCGGCATTCCCAGCCGCACTCTTTCTCCCTTCCGACTCATAGAAGGCGAGGGGGAAGGTAAGCGAAGCGGTCCCGTCCATAGTGGGCTCATTGGTCGAGTAGTCGTGCATGCAGTCGTGGTAGACCATGATTCCGGGCTGGAACTCCTCGTAAGCATTGCCTCCGTCGAGGTAAACGCCTGCGAGACTGTTGAATATAGTACTATATACCGGTCCGTCGACAAGACCTCCTGTGGTGTTCCCGATTTTCTGATATGCCAGGAATGAATGTGGTTCCCTCGGGTATTCTCCTCCAAGGGGGAGCTCGACTATCATCGAGACGCCCCACGGGTTGCATCCGAGGAGCCAGTCCCTTAGGGCTCCTTCCATCTTTTCGTATGTCCTGTCTCCGGTAAGGCGGCGGTAGAGTATGCACTGGGTCAGCATCGCGGTCGTAAGGTTGTTGGAGCACCATATCGACGGAATCCCATAGAGGAAGGGCGTTCCCTGGGCCTTTTCATATACGCGGGCGATACCCGAACGAAGATTCCTGATGAACTCCTCTTTCCCTTCGGAGGCGATGCGGTAATGACCCATATTCATGAACGGGTACCACTGGTAATGCTTGGCACTATCGGCTCCCATCCATGGGGTCACTGGCTCTCTACGTCCGTATTCTATGGCGGCGGTGAGATACTTTCTGTCTCCGGTCTTCTTATAGAGTTCTACTGCAGCGAGTTCCATGTCATCGACCCAGTTGTCTTCTTCATAGATGTATCTTGACTTGACAGAGGCCGTTTGGCATACTCCGGGTTTTTCAAGGCCGAGGCGGTATGCATCGAGCGCTTTACCTTCGATAGTCGCAGCAAGATCGGGGTAGAAGGGGGCAATGACTCGGGCGCCGGCGGTAAATGAAGAGCAGTATTTTCCCGTTGTCGAGGCTACTCCGGTAGTAGCATTCATGAGTCCGAATTTCCGGCCTCTCTCCTGGGGAAGACCACTGCAGAAGTAGACCGGCCTCCCGTTGTTCTGTCCCCATCCGTAGTCGGCAATGTCCTCATGGGGCTTTCTCATCCCTACATGGTCTCTGTCGTCTGCTATCTGGTTGTAGAACTCTCCTGGCTCGGGATTCATCCTCGACAGCCAGTCCAGTCCCCAGCGGATTTCATCCACTATATCCGGGACACCGTTGCCTCCGGGGGTGCCGTCAGTCTTATGTGAGTCCTTGAAGACTTCCGGGTACTCTTCATAGGCAAAGGCCATCTGATAGATTGCATTGGCCGATGTGGTTGTATATTGGAGGCAGTCTGATGCATCATGCCAGCCCCCGGTAACGTCTATCCAAGTGCTATCCTTTTGAGGGTCGGTGTGCCAGACGATGTATCCGTCTTTAATATGGCAGCTCTCTCGGAGGAAGGGGTTGTATCCGCACCTCTGCTGCCTCATGTAGTTGAGGACAAAGTCCGCCGTCCCGTCATAGACGCTTGCTCCGATGGGGAATATCGGAGAGCAAACCTCTCCATCGGCCGTATGGACTATGATTTTGTACGCTCCCTCTTTCTGGAAAGAACTGAAATCCAGGCGATAAGTCTCTTTCATCCGGCCAAGTGGCCCGGCAGCGACAGCTTCGCCTTCGAAAACGGTCTTCCCTGTATAAATATCCGAAATCAAGAAGCTTTTGACCGCATTTTGAGATGTTGTCATCATCACTGCGACCTTCGTCGCTTCGGGTAGATATCCAATTTGGTTGATTCTGATGACAGAAGTTGCAGTTGCGCTTATTCCAACGAGAATAGCAGCTAGTGCTATAAGTATTTTTTTCATAATCTTTTCAATCAGATTCTATTCTTGCGATAATCAGATTCTGTTCTTGAGCCAGACCTTCAGAGAGTCCCAGTCATAATAGGGGCCGCTGACCGCCTTGAGTCCCGGAATAGTGGTCTCTTTTTCATTGAGAAGGCATTTGACAATGACGTTGCCTTTTTTGTTGCGGTAGAAGATCAGCTGGAGATTGCATGCCAGGGAAACATCCTGCCCGCCAAAGAAATGAGAGGTAATTTCGTCGAAGGAATATGGCTCTCCGAGCCTTTCAATGCCGAGATATCCGGCAAGGGCCAATGTCGGCCAATCGTGCCCGAATCTCAAGTCGGCGGCGACAGTGCCCTTGTTGATGGCCTCATCAGCCTTTTCGACGACATCGTCGACAAGCGTCTGTACGAGAGGGAGCCTTTCCTTTCCAAATTCGGCGCTGTAGCACTGCCGGAGGTAGATTTCCCTATTATAATAGTCGTACCATTTGTATACGGCGTCGAATGGAATGAAGCGGAAAAGATTGTCCGAGACGTCAAACGGATCAGCGACTCTGGCCGTCCGGAAGATATCTTTTTCGAACGAAGCGACGTTCCCTCCGATGATTTCTCTCGCTTTAACGGGGTCTGTGAAGAGCCTCTCGAGGACTCCGGTTGTATCAACAGGGATAGCTGCATCCAGAGAGTCCAGCATCTTTTGCGAAGCGGCCTTGACCTCTTTCGAACAGCTGCTTGAGACATATTCCATTATTTTATCATCGGAAGCCAGCGAGATGTCGAGCGAAGGCATCTTCCTCATGAGGCTATTGGTGAAAGCTGCCATACTGACAATGCAGCGTGGAGTGGTACTGGAGACAGCTCTGATTTTGTGATTGCCTTTTTTGAAAACGCGGGGGTAGCGGTTGAACATTCTTTCGGCAATACCCTGATGCTCCCTCACTCCGCGCGGCGTGAGCCTTCCGTCGACTCCTCCCTGAAGCTCAATATCCTTGATTAAGGACACACTCTTCAAAAGAGAATCGCCGCTCTGAGAAAGAATCCCGGCTTCTTTTGCACTTGTGAGCCTTTGGAAAAGGCGCTCATAATAACGCCTGCCCCAGTTGTTTCTGGAGCCATGGCGGCCGTAGTGGCTGATGTAGAAAGGCTTGTATCCCTTAGGGACCTTTGAGTCTTTGATTTCAGGGACTTCGTAGGAATTAGTGTTGACGCCAGCCCGTGTCATGTCCTCTTTGAGAAGTCGGACACTTTCGGAATCCATTTTCTGCTGCGAGAAAGAAGGGATAGCAATTAAAAGTGCTGCGGCAATGCTTGCGGCCAGTTTTCGAATCATCTCTATGTAGTTTTTTCAAAGATACGAAGAAAATAATTATTTTTGTGAGTACTGATTACATAGTTATGAGGAAATTCTTTTTAACTCTATTATTTGTCCTTCTCACAGTGCCCGTTTTAAGGGCGCAGACCGTGTTTGTCGAGGCGGAAATGTTTGACAGTTACGGCGGATGGTCTTTGGACCAGCAGTTCATCGGGACTATGGGATCATCCTATCTCCTTGCCCATGGGATGGGTATCCCGGTAGAAGATGCCTCCGTCAAGGTTGTAGTCCCAAAGAAGGGAAAATATCATGTTTATGTAAGGACATATAACTGGACAGCTCCTTTTTCCGAGGGTCCCGGTCCCGGAAGATTCTCCCTCAGTATCGATGATTCTCCTATTGGAAAGATTCTTGGTTCTGAAGGAGCGGGATGGTACTGGCAGGAAGCGGGTGAGATTAAGCTCAATAAAGGTTCCCACGAGATCAGTATTCATGATCTCACGGGCCTTGAAGGCCGTTTTGATGCAATTTGTCTTTCTCGTAAGCCCATGAGCGGCGAATCTCTCGACAATCTTCAGGCGAGTTTGCGCGGGAAGACTCCTGTCGCTGACGGAGGAGATTTTGATTTTGTTGTAATAGGGGCGGGATACTCAGGAATCTGCGCCTCCGTTGCCGCTGCGAGGCAGGGACTTCGTGTGGCGCTTATCCAGGATAGGGCGATTCTGGGCGGCAACAACAGCTCTGAAATCCGTGTCCAGCTCGGAGGATCGATTGAATGTGAGCCATATCCTAATCTCGGGAACCTTATCAAAGAGTTCGCTCCTACAGAAAAGGGCAATGCAATGCCTCCTTCCTATTATGGAGACGATGCCAAGATGGCGATAGTCGCATCAGAGAAGAATATTACTCTTTATACTTTGACCCGCGTGGTTTCCGTTGAGAAAGAAGGGGACAGGATAGTTTCTGTCACTGGCAGGAACGTAGTGAGCGGGAAACGAACAGTCTTTCGTGCACCTGTTTTTGCCGACTGTACCGGCGATGGTACCGTCGGTTTTCTTGCCGGTGCCGATTACCGCGTAGGCAGGGAGGCTAGAAGTGAGTATAATGAGTCGAGCGCTCCGGAAGTAGCTGATAATATGGTTCTTGGAGCGTCCTTGCAGTGGAGCTCTAAAAAAGATAGCGAGCCATCGGGCTTCCCTGAGTTTTCCTATGGGATCGATCTTACCGACGAGAGTTACCAAAAGATGACCAAGGGGTCATGGACGTGGGAGACCGGAATGTTCTCGGACCAGATTCTTGAAGCAGAAAAGATCAGGGACTATGGGATGCTGGCTATTTATGCCAATTGGTCATATCTTAAGAACCATGCACCATGCAAGGAGGATTTTGCCCGTCGCTCGCTCGAATGGGTTTCTTTCAATAGCGGGAAGCGTGAATCCCGGAGGCTCATCGGGGACTATGTATTGACCCAGAATGACCTGGAGAGGAATGTGATGTTCCCTGATGCAACAGCATCTACCTCGTGGGGCATCGATATTCATTATCCGGAACCCGAGAATTCCCGTTTCTTCCCCGGTCGCGAATTTAAGAGCGTGTGCGACCAGGAGGAGATTCCGGTCAGCCCTATCCCGTACAGATGTTTCTATTCAAGGAATATTTCCAATCTGTTCATGGCCGGCCGCGATATCAGCGTTTCACATGTGGCCCTTGCCTCGGTGAGGGTGATGAGAACCTGCGCCATGATGGGAGAGGTCGTCGGCCTAGCAGCGTCGGTATGCAATCGCCATAGCTGCCTCCCGAGGGAAGTCTATAGTTCTCATTTTTCTGATTTACAGGCTCTTATGCTTGAAGGGGCCGGAAAGAAGGGACTTCCTAATACCCAGATGACCAATGTCGGGAGAAATGCCCACCATTTCTTTGAGAAGCCAATCCGCGACGTGGTGCTTCCTACTGTCGAACCGGATAATTCCCTTCTTGAGCGGGTGCCGCTCGGGGACAGTTTCGTTGATATGGTTTTTGTAGAAGGAGGTAAATTCATGATGGGAGCGGATGGCAGGGCTGAGTTTACCCATGAATCGGAGAAACCCGCCCATGAGGTGACGCTCTCTTCCTATTATATAGGTAGGTATGAGGTGACTTATTCGCTCTGGCAGGCTGTGATGGGAGGAAAAATCGCCTCCGGGTCAGAGAATATTCCGGTAGTTAAAAAGACTCCGGCCGAGATAAATGAATTTATATCCAGACTTAATTCGCTGACAAGAAGGAATTTCCGTCTCCCGACCGAAGCAGAGTGGGAGTTTGCTGCAAGAGGAGGCAATCGCTCAAAGGGATATCTTTTCAGCGGAAGTGATGACTATGCAGAGGTTGCGTGGATGCAGAATACGTCGAGAGGCGAGACCCATCCCGTAGGCTCTAAGCTTCCCAATGAATTGGGAATATATGATATGAGCGGCAATGTCTGGGAACTATGCTCTGACTGGTTCGGAAAATACACCTCAGATCCTGCCATTAATCCTTCCGGTCCGGCAACAGGCTCTTATGTTGTTGTCAGGGGAGGAAGCATATTCTCTGGTATCAATGCTTGCCGCGTTTCTTATCGCAGTTATGATGCTCCTCGCAGTTCGTTGGTGATCAATGGTTTCCGTCTTGCAGAATCCTCTCGGTAAGATTTTGAACTAAATTTTTTTCAAAAAAAGTTCGAAAAAGATTTGGAGGAACGAAAAAAAGTAGTACCTTTGCAATCCCGTTCGGAAACGACGGGATTTTTTGCGGCCTAAAGGGAAGCAAAATTTTTTTACGCTCATTGAAAAGACTGAAAGGAAAGTACAA
>JAEEGL011701102.1_pt1 | contig 27595 bp, 21 predicted proteins | sample 9134231 | NCBI WGS metagenome assembly JAEEGL01 (sample SAMN16246548, study PRJNA631951) | gut metagenome | biome: gut microbiome; feature: rumen; material: fiber-attached | host: Bos | place: Iran: Karaj | collected 2018-10
CAGGCTGTACGATGACAATGCAAACCTCCTGTGCAAATACGACACCTCCATGGCCTGCGCAGCTTACCTCGAATACGGAGAGGATCAGGACATTATTTACGGCAGTGTCAGCTACCCGTCATGCTGGGTAATGAGGATCGGTGATGTCTATTACGCATATTCAAGAAATGGCGGCAACAACAAATGGACTCCGCTCCTCAACATGCAGCTTGAGAACAAACCGCTTGGTTTTGAACTGACTGACGGCCAGGCCATGAAGGTCGACTCCACCACTATGTATCTCGTCAACAGCACAAAATACGGCTATGTCAACGCGCCCATGTTCGAGACGATGAAAGATTTCTACCAGGTCAATTACGACACGATAGTTAACGAGACCTGCCGCATGCATTGGGAAGAGGCATCTTCTTACGAGAACGGCATTCTCTACCAGTACTTTTACGGCCTCGATCAATACCTGATCTTCTACCTGGACGACCGCTTCTATGTCTATCACGAAAACTACTGCGACATAAACACGGATGAATTCGTAGGCGTGTTTACGAGTGCGGATGAGGTGAATGCGGGGGTGGGGAGGTAAAACGCTCAAGGACTTTAAGAAAGTAACATAAACGAAATCGACCGGCAAATAATGCCGGTCGCATTCATATTTCAATCAATATGTGTAGATGTTCGTGCATGGCACATTAACCACGGCTGCTACTACTCTTTTAGTTTTCTTGTACTTTTTGAGATTCCAATATTTTATCCCTATGTTTCTTATAAAATATGTGAGTGTTTATCTCTACATCAGAAGGTGTGTTAAATAGGAATTTGCTCCAATAACCCACAGAATTATGCTGGGTTGAAGCCACCCCGATTGAAAAAATACCAAATACAAAGAATAAAGCAATTAAAATCCAAATAAGCCAAATAATCCAAGGAGCTACAGCTTTATAAACATAAATCAATCTCATGTTCTCAAAGAATTTATATCCAATTACAACAACCAGAGCCAGATAACAAGGAATCTGCGCAAGACCCACTATGGTGTATCCGTTTATGCCAACCAGTTTCTTATGCCACAAGAAAAGATTCTTCTTTGTCTTAGCGTTTAACAGTTTCTCCAAATGAGAAATATAAGAACCAAGGCCCATCATTCTGACAGTATATTTCAAGATGTTTAAGAAGCCGATCCCAAACAAAAACGGAAGCGCGACAAATACATAATTAATAAAATTACTCTTGCTTTCATTATCAATATCTAATGAAAAAGCATAATACAGAATAACACCTAAACCAGCGAACGCAATCGATGTAACAGTTAAAAAGCTTGATTGGATGGAGATGTATTCAGATCGCAAATCGTGTATCTGCTCAGTAATCAAGGGAATATCACTATCCTCTATACAATCAGGTGTATACGGTGAATCTATTTCGGTAGCTCTTATATGCCAGAATTTTTTCGCTGGTTTCTTTTTTGCTTTAGTAATCACATTTGCTGTTTGAGATTCTTCTCCAGTATTTCTGACGCTCTCAGGCTCGGTTGCCTTTTTACTCATATTGTCCCTCCTCAAATGTGATTTTCCCTCCATAAAACAACAACGATGCCTAAACATTCGTTGTTGCTTTGAATACTTTATCACATTAAATCTGGACCAGAAAGACTGAAAATGCTAATAAACTCCATTCTTTGCGCGCTCTTTGCAAACTAATATTTTAATCAGCTGTGCTTATCCACATAGCCGGTCTGACTGCACAAGGCGCGTCATTATCGAACGCTTCATAGTATGAAGAAAATGCGCCTTCATACATAACCACAGAAACTGAACGAGAATCTCTGCCTGGAGTGCGAAGATACCAAACCGTAAATCTTGAGAAGTTTTCGTTTTTGGTTTGAACATAATTCGTTGTAACGCAACGCCTTGATTCTTTGGAGTTAAAATATTTTTCTACTTCAGTCATGCTAAGAATAAATACTTTATCATTTGTATCTTCACCTGGAGAAGTGTCAAAATCCGGATTTTTATCTGCATATACCTTAGTAGTCACAATTTGTTCTTGCTCAACCGTATCAAAAGCCTCATTATAGAAATCTTCATTCAGCCAACTGCGCAAGTAACACTGACTCCATGTAATGTCTTCGTCCTGATTGTTGTAAGAAATACAATCTATTGCATATTTGCTTGTTACAAGAACATTGTAGCCTTTTTTATCCAACACAATCCACTCTATATATTCTTTTCCATTCGAAATATCATTATCTTGTTCATATAGACCAAAGCAAATTGAATCCCCAATCTTGGCCTTTGATAAAAGCAATTTGAAATAAAGCGGTTCTATTTCCTTCAACTTGGATGAACTATCCTTATAATCATATATTTGTAAATCTTCCAACAACAAATATGCAGTTTCATAATCACCAGAATTAATAAGCGAGACAGCTCTATTATATTTGCTTTCATTAACCTCGTCTGTTTTATCTATTTGATAAAGCAGAACATATGCACCATCATAATCACCAGAATTTAATAGTGCTATGGCTCTATCGTATTTATTTGCTTCTATCTCATCCGTTTTCCCAATCTCCTTAAGCAAAACATATGCGGCATCATAATCACCAGTATTTAATAGTGCTATAGCTCTTTCATATTTGTTTGCTTCTATCTCATCAGTTTTCCCTAATTCCTCTAGCAGAACATAGGCAGAATCATAATCACCGGAATTGAGATATTCTTTCGCCTTTTTATATTTTTGGTTCGGAATAATTACACCAAGATACAGAACCAAAAACAATAAAAATACAGCAATAACGCTCCCGGAAATAACTAATATCTTTGTTATTAGTTTCTTCCTTTCCTTCTGAATTCTTTCATACTCAATTCGCGCTTTAATTCTTCCGGCTTTGATTTCTTCAATTGCTCGTATACATTGTTGTATTTGCTCATTTGAATCCTTGAAATCGGAAATCTTTTTGAATATTTCAATCGCTTGCAAATAATCTGCTTCCTTGGAAGCAGTTTTCATCATCCATAAGCCTTGGTTATAAAATTTCGTAAGAAAATCTATTCTTTGGCGTTCATTAATTTGTCTTAAATACCCTGTAAGTTTTGCTTTTGTTTCTTCATCACCAAACTGCATAGCTTTTATATAGAAATTGTTAGTATCAAATAGTTGTTTGCAATTAGCTAGCTCATCCTGTCTTCTAACATGCAAAACAGACATTAACATAAGAATATAGGCTTTAGCATTGGTAGGATCTGAATCAAGTATAGTGTTGCATTTTTCCTTGGCACCTAAAAAATCTCCATCTGTAAGCATTATCTCAGCTCGTTTAAGAAGACTTTCAGTATTTGCGCCACTAACATTAATAGTCGCATTGCCGACCTGTACATTGCCTCTAACGCTTAGATTCTTGATTGCATCCTGTACTAAACACTCCGTACCACAGGCATCACATCGCGCAATTTTAGAAGACGAATCTACCTTCATGTGTGCATTGCAATTAGGGCACATAGCAGGAACAAATGTGTGAGTTCCATCAAGATTAATTGTTTCTGAATTGGATGGTGCGGTTGGAGCTACAGCATCTTGAGGTGTTCCACAGAACTTGCAGAACTTTGCACCATCAGGTAATGTTTTTCCACAATTCATGCAAAACATATGAAACCTCCATGCCGTAATCAGGATCGTATAGTTGTATTATATATATGCGTTATTACGAATAATTATATGCTCTGTAAAAAAATATTAACAGAATTACAATTCATTGCCTAAAAAATGAAATGCGTTTAACCAACGGTTGGGGGCGATTTTGTCTTGTCTTTAATACTAATTGTCTGTATTGCTGCTTAATTTCCGTTAACAAAAGGTTATCAGAAAAGTAATGAGACTATGAGTTATAATTTCGTCATAAGCAACAGTATGTCCAAGATGTTAATTCCTAGAAGCAATGGGGGACATTAGAATGAAAAAGACGATTGCTTTAGTAACATTAGTTGTATTCGCAACAATTTCAATGATGGGCTGTTCTTCGTCAAGTTTTGAAAGTGGAGAAGCAACGATTGAATCAACCACTGCCACTGAAACTGTGATCAATGATGCAGCAAAATCAAATCTAAAAGATCCATTTCCTATTGAAGTCCTTGGTACTATATATCAACTATATGATACGGATAACCCAGCGATAAACAGTACAACTCTTGAACTGAGTGGTTCAAAGTATTGGGGGGATTTCTATGGAAATATAAATGGACGCTGGATTTATGAAAATGATGAAAATTTACACATTGAAATTATGTGTCCAGATAATAGTTTGTCAATATCTATAGCTATTGTTCCACATAATGAGAGTTCGGATGCATATTATGAAGATTTTCAAAGCAAGTATTCAACTGATGATTTTTTCCTTCAAGCGGATACCTATAGATTCAATCTTATAGCTTTATCTGCTTGGAAATACCCGCCAGGATATTATGATTTAGTGATATTAGCAAACGACAAACCGATTGCTGTTGTTATGATAAAAATCTTTGAGCAGGGCGGAATCGAAAACTCAGGAAAAAAACCATTGGATCTGCAGAATAGTGAAATCAAATTGACTAGAAATTCTACCACCAACTAAACAACTACCAAAACAGCAACTTAAAACAGACTAAAAGAAATGCAAAAAGTTGGGAGGGAAAATAATGTTTTGTTCTGATTGTGGAAAGACAATAGATGATGACGCTTTGATTTGTCCAAAATGTGGCGCTGTTACAAAAAAAGGACTCCTCGCCTTAAAGAATCAAGAAACAACCAATCAATTAAACGAGTCGACTGCCCAATTAGATGAGCCGACAGAAACGGAAACTGCTCCTTCAACAAGCGCTGAGAATAAAAACAAAGAAACAGAAAATAATGTTGTAAACTCTGAATTAACGGATGTTGAAAAAAAGCACAAAGCGCTAAAATTTGTTGCTATGATTATTGGATTAGCAGGGAGCGCAGTTCTCATTGTGTCTTTGTTGAGTGATTTTTGTTCATATAAAACTCCTCAATCTGGAGCAATACCGGTTAGTATGTCCGATCATTTAGGTATTCTCATACTTGTTGTTGTCTTTCTGGCAGGGTTAAGCATCGTGTCTTCCGTTTTAAGACGCACTGCGCTCCTAATCGCTACAGGCTGTATTACATTGGTTTGGGCAGGATATATGATTTGGACATTCCAATCCATCTCATCTTCATTAGAAATCTTAGGTTTGTTGGATGTTAAGATCGGTATAGGTGTATATCTGTCCTTTTTGGCGGCCTGCCTAATTCTATTTTCCGGCATCGTATATGTGTTTGCCGCTAAAAATGCCAAAACAACTACTGCCGAAGAAAAGTCAAACTCAAAGAAGAAGATTGAAATCCTTATAAGCGTTTGTCTTGGAGTTCTATTTGTATGTGGAATCGTAGTCATAGAATCTTTAAAAAATCACGATAAGTCAGGAGCTAAGTATGCCGTAGCTCAGTTTATGAATGACGCTATCTTATATAACGTGGATTCAATGAACAGTTTACTTGCAACCGATGTAAACGATAAAAATGGTCTTATGGAAGCTTATACTGCTGATACTATGCGCAATGCATTTCTTTCTAGTTGGGGTTTAGATGCTGATGATTTGAACGCCGAAAGCAATGCTGCTGTCACAGAAACCTCAATCTTGTTTGGTAAATATTATCTTAAGAACTACAAGGTAGAAAGCATAGCTGAAAACTTTGATGATTCATATACGGTGAAAGTAACAGCTTCCATTATTGATATGAGTACTACTTACGAACAGATTCAAACAGAGTCCGCTGCAATAACCAGTGAATATGTGGATCTTAATCCTGAAGAAATAACGGAGTTGTATTTTGAATTGCGCACTGATAGAGCAGTAGCTAATTATCTTTCAGTCAAACTCTTCCCTAATACATGTTCGATAATCAATAGTGCTATTAGAAGTGCTGGAGCTAAGGATACTGAATTTACTTTTACTTTAAAGAAAGTAGATGGAAGTTTTAAGATAACTGAAATCGACTATATGGATTAACAAATATTATAGTCATGAGTATGTAAGCTAAAAAGAACTGCCAAAGTAATGGGAGGTGTTTTATGTTTTGTTCTGACTGTGGAAAAATAATAGATGATGATGCTTTGATTTGTCCCGAGTGTGGCGCAGCTACAAAAAAAGGAATCCTTGCTCTGAAAAACCAAGAGAAATCCCAACAATCAAACGAACTGAAAGAAGATCCCATTAATCCTCACTCAAACTCTGTAAAAGTGGACAAGAAAAAAATGCTACTTGTCGCTAAGGTACTTGGTTTAGTGGGGAGTGCAGTTCTTCTTATATCTTTATTTGGAAACTATTGTTCAATTACGGCACCTCTAGTCGGAACAATTCCTGTTAGTATGTCAAATCATTTGGGGAAACTGATGTTCGTTGTTTTCTTGCTTGCCGGATTGAGCATTCTGTCTACATTATTAAAGTATTCTGTTCTTCAAACCGTTACAGGTTCTCTTACAATGGTTTGGGCAGGTTACATGATTTGGGAGATCCAATCTAGAACTTCAACGTCAGACACTTCCGGATTAGTTAGTGTTAGTTTCGGAATTGGTTTATTACTCTTCATTTTGGCTGCTTGCTTAATCTTGGCTTCTGGCATTACGAATATTGTTTTAGCTAAAAAATTCAAAGCACATAGCGCTGAGGAAAAAGAAAACAAACATATAAGGATCGAGTATATAATTTGCATATGTCTTATAGCACTCGTTATATGTGGAATAGCAGGTATAGCGATTATTAATGCACATGGAAAAGCAACTGCTAAAAAGACAGTAAATCAATTTATGAATGCAGCAGCTCTTTACAATGTTGATACAATGAAAAGTTATCTATCGTCTGATGTAAATGATAGAAATGGCCTAATGGAAGCCTATAATCCTGACCTATTGCGTGATGCATTTCTGTCCGGCTTAGATGTAGACATTAGCATATTTGACTCCAACGGAAAGGCTGCTCTTAACGAAACATTTACATTGTTCGGAAAGAATTATATCAAGAAATACGATGTTACCGACGTGACCAAAAACAGCGACGGTACCTATACAGTAAAAGCATCTGCATCCATAATTGATATGAGCTCTGTCACAGAACAAATTCAACAATATTCAGCTTTTGATTTCTATTTATATATTTATTATGGGGAAGCTGAAAAGATGTGTTCAGTTTTAAACGATGCAATCGAAAATGCTGGCTCAATGGATACAGAATTTACATTTGTAGTCAAAAAAGTTAATGGAGACTATAAAATTTCTGAGATCGACTTCAGAGATTCATGATTCACTTTTGTATTTCAATTGCATGTTTTTGCTTTGGACGATTATGTTTATATGCTTTACAAACGAGGTAAAACATGAAAAGAAAAGTTATAGTAATGGTGCTTTTGCTAGCTATTTTTCTGTCGGCTTGCAGTAACGTAAACAGCAAAAATGCATCAACAAGTGTTAGTGAAAATATAGAGAGCAAGGAATCCGAAACGCCTGCGAATACGAATACTCCAACCCCTACACCGGAACCAATACGTGAATCTATTTATTTCGGGCACTACGAACAGGATGGTGATACAAGTAATGGTGCGGAACCTATAGAGTGGGAAGTTATCTCCGCAGAAAAAGGAAGGATCTTACTTGTAAGTAAGAATGTTTTGGAATGTAAACCATATCATACGGAAATCATTGAAGCAGTAACTTGGGAAACCTGTAGTTTAAGATCATGGCTTAATGAGGACTTTTTCAATACTGCTTTTGATGCTTCAGAACAGGAACAGATTATAACTGTTACAAATTCAAATCCCGATAATGCAGAATGGGGAACAGAAGGCGGAAATGATACAAAAGATAAGGTCTTCTTGTTAAGCATAGATGAAGCTGAGTCATTATTCGCTGATGATCAAGCAAGAACTAATAGCACTGAGTGGTGGCTGCGGTCGCCCGGTGACTCTCATTACAGTGCAGCTTTTGTTTTCTCTTTTGGCGAGATTTTCACTCGCGGTGAAGGTACCGTCTACGATGCCATTGGCGTTCGTCCCGCTTTGTGGATAAGCCTTGATTCTTAATACTTCAAAATAGAAAACACACTTTATTTGTTCTTTTGTTATTTCACCTTCACCTTTCAGTAGAATACGACCGCACTCGATGGTGCGGTCGTTCTATTAGAGGAGATGATTTTTTTGCGAGAGGAACGAATTGTATTTCAAAGCAACCGTCAATCTTCTAAAGAGTGATCAATTATGATCTGTTCATCAGACTTGTGATGTGTAGTTATGCGCTTAGCACAAAGTTCCCCCGCATGTGACAAGCCTCCTGTACTAAAAGCAAGCACAACTTTGAGTAAAAGATTCACTGCTGTCCGAATGTGATTGTCAACAATTTCTCCAGCTTTTTGCTTGCGTTCTAACTCTTTGTCACGAATTGCTTCTTTCTGCTCTGCAATATCCTTCAGCCGTTCAAGCTTCTCCGAATCTGACATATCCACAGAGTTAATTACTATAGCTTCTTGTGCATCAATTTCGGTATGTATAGTTTGAGGCCCCGCTAATTCGTTCACTTGCTTAACAAACTTATCAGGATCTGTATAGCTCATATAGTCTTTTGTTATATCTAATCCCTTGTCGATGATTTCTGTATAAAGTTGTACTGGTATCATAATTCTTCTCCTTATTAGTCTTAGTTTTTAGGTGGTCTTAAAGCATTAGTTTATGGGCGAATATCAATTGAGTCTTTACACATCTTTAGAGAGTACTTCCTGTCCATCGCATAACCAGCTATAGACAATACTATAATCATCCCAATGCCTAACAGTATCTTGTCGTTTGATAACGCGGTCCAAACATCGGAAGCGATGTCTCTGATCCCTGACTTGGAGTTAATGTCATAAATGTAGTTGCTTTTCATGATTCAACCTCCTAGATTTGATAGCATCATTTTAGAGGTGCGATAGCAGTTACGAAATGTTCACTTTATGTCATTTCAACGCACCCATAAAAAGTGATAAAATATATAAATTCTTGGATTACTTTTCATTTGCACGCACCCAACTTGTATTCTTAGGAGTGAATGATTATGAGCAATTCGATTGATGTCCCCGAAAAATTCTACATATATCTGGCATCCAGTTATAAATTAAAACTTGAAGATGATGCACGACAGTTTGAACTGCTCAAGAAAGATAACCATGTCAATATTAATGACTTTTTAAATAAGCTCGTAAATGGATATTACGAACGCTTCAACAAAGAAGAACACGCTAGAAAGGCGGCATTTTTGAGCGTACTAGAAGATTTAGATATTCCTGAAGCTAAAAAAGAAACTGCCGCAGAATTACTTCTGCAAAAATTATTTATTCCTAAATCCACATTAGATTCGAAAAAGAAACGGGAACGAGTGATGTTACGTCCAGCTCAAGAATATATTCCTCTATACAGAAAAATAGTAGCATCGAATACTAGCCTGGATGGTATGTCGAGATATTTTGCAAAAATGATTATAAGCTATTTTAGTCTTCCGATGAATGAGCGAGAGCAAATCATATTTAAACAAAAATACGACAAACTAATCAGTACAATTAACTCCGATTCAAGTCCGCAACCTAAGTCTCGGTTAAGCATATGTACAAAAGGAAATACAAATCATTTTTTTGAAGTAATACCCTATAAAATGGTCATTGGTAAAGAAGAAATGTTCAATTACTTGCTGTGTGCCCAAGTAGACCCTGTTACAGGAGAGCAATCGCCAAGTACTTTCCATTTGAGCAGACTCGATGATATTAGGTATACTCCGGGTGATACTGCCATTGATACATTAGTTAAACTGTATTTAGATAAAATGGCCCTAAACGGCCCTCAGTATGTTATTAGTGAGAACGTTGAATCTTGTGTGAAACTAACAGAAAAAGGAGTCATAGATTATAAGAGGATTTTCTTTGGAAGACCACCCCGTTTAGAAGATAGAGACGAAAAGAAAGATGATGGGTATTGCTACTATTTCAATTGTTCGCTTAATCAACTATATCTATATTTCAGAAGATTCGGTTGTGATGCTGAAGTTGTGTACCCCGAAGAACTAAGGAACAGAATTAAAGATTTTCATGACAAGGCATCAGCTATATATAAGGAAGGATAAAACCATGGATATTGGACATCTAATCTGGGATATTAAAAAGTTAAGAAGTCATGCTTGCCAAGAATTTTTAGAAATGATACTCATCGACAAGTGGCAAACGAGTTTTTATGCCATCATCGATTCCTATAAGAAAACCGGGATGTCCTATTCACACAAATATGACACGGCATATATCACGATGCGATCTATGGGTATTCCCCAATATAGCACCAAAAATATGGATGTAACCCTGATTAAAAATATTGTTTCACATATTGACTCTCTATATAAACCCATCAAAAAAGAAACAAAGGATTCTTTCATAAGAATAACAGACGACAGAAATCTTACTTGTCATTTAAATGATAATGAAGGCCAAGAAGAATTATGTATTCAAGCACAATTATATCTTCGTGATTTTGAGGACTTTGTAAAAAGTGTAGACGCTGAAATAGGAACAATAGAAGATGCTAAACGCCAAAGGTACTTACAAACTTATTTGCCAGAAATAAGCAAATTTAAAATACAGGTTGAAAAATGCCGTTTTGAAATAACTCGTCCAAAACTAGAAAGAGAGAAAGACATCCAATACATCTTGGAAAGTAAGGATAAAATCAAGACTTGGCAAATGATTCATGATAAATATCTTCAAGAATATAGGGTTTCAGGGAATGATGAGAAATACATGGCATTCTTAACGGAAGCAGCTGACGCTAACTTGATTAATGCAGCATATTTACTTGGAATGCACTATTTTGACGTAAGCAATTATGACGAGGCAGAACATTACTTATCTTGTCTTTATGCAAATAGAAAAGACCGTGTTGATCCAATAGCAATGATGCGTTTGGCAGAAATCTATTTAAACAATCTAAGTTCAAAACCTGGTGACGGCTTAGCCATACTAAAAACTTTAATTGATAAAGGCTTTAACATTATAAAATCGGACAATGGAATGCATTATACGTTGAAATTCAAAAACTCTAACGATTACACGATTTCGATTAATATTCGACCAAATAAATGAGCAAGTACAAGATGCAGCAAATAGAATATTAGAGTTTTGGCATTGGCACACCAATCTTATAAAACTTAATAAGATGTTCAAGCGGCGTTGCTTGGTCTAGAAGTTTCTTCTCAGTATTAAAGTGATAGCCCATTGCCACATCGCTTAAATATGGATAAATAATGAGGCATGGAACTACAGTATCGGCATCAACACCTAACGCTTCAGTAAAGGATTCCACCCTTGAATAACCGCTTAATTGGGCAACTACATCTCCTGAAGGACCAGAATAATCCAGATCAGGCATATATTTCGTATCCATAATTAATTTCTCGCCAATATGGAGAAAATCAGGCTTCCACCTAAACCATCCAGAATACTGATATTTCACTGCACTACCGTACGCCTTATGTAGAAGACTATAAACATAGTGCTCATAAAGCAATGCCATATCAATCCAAAACACCGGAGTTCCCAGTTCGTTATCTTCAGTACTCGTAACGGAATAATCCAGTCTTTTAAGAATTGAAAGCGCAAGCTTTACGGCAGAATCATAATCCCTAAACAATGTGTTTCTCTTGGAGTTGCGAATCTCCTGCAGCTCTACATTCTCATCAACGCCTTCAAACACTGACAGGCAGACATTAATCCAGTTAAACAGTTCAGGATACAATTCATGCTTAACCATTCTATTGATATATCGCTTGCAAACCAGCAGTGTTTTCTTGAAAAGACGATTCTCCGGAATGTTAAGAGAACGTTCTGAATAGTTGCAGTACACCTTATCAAAACGTTTATATATGACATTCTTACGCTCGTTATTTCTGATGTCTATTCGCCCTTTTATTTTCTTTAAATTCTCGTTGCGATCAACATAATCACTACGCAAACCTCTAGATGTGATGCGTTTCATAAGCATTATGAAATGCACGATCAATAAGGGGGTTAATGAAGCGGTTAGGTTGGTTTTTGTTCTGATTGGCTTTGCTTCTAAATCAATGCTGTATATTCTTGAGAAAGACTCTGGAGAAAGATCGCTTTCAAGACAAATGCTTAACATCTTCATGAAATCAATGTTCTTCATTTTAGGTTGAATAATAAGCTCTTCACCGTCTATTCTTTGAGCTCCAATAACATAGGATGCTGTATAGCAGGGTGTCTTATTATATTCGCTATTCCAAATGAAGAAATACTTCTGGTCATATGGTGAAGCATGAGCATTCAATAACAATCCGTCAGGATATTTAGCGGATCGTTCAAAAGTTCTTATACTGCCTATATCAGGCAATACTGAATGCTCAGTTATAATCATAATTCTTCAGATTCTTGAGGAGCCTTATTGTGTGGTTCGAGATTTATCCAATCCTCGAAATATGCATTAGCTTCGCCAGGAAGACAATTCAGAATCCCGTCTTTGATATATTCCTTAACGAGAGGAATAACCTCATAACGGATTCTGTTCTTAAGCTCTGCTATATCTTTGGCCATGAAGTAGCTGTGTCCTACCATGAGATCGGAAATATCCATATCATCAAGTTTCTTGTCTTCAATAAATGCTTTCACATCATCAAAGATAATCGCTGCTTCGGCTACAGATGAACTTAAGACTGATGGATCTGCCTCGAGTGTAATAAAGTCAAAACGCCTGCGCAAAGCATAATCCAAAGTGCCCGTAGTTCTATCTGTTGTATTCATCGTTCCGATAATATACAGATTTGAAGGAACTCCGAAGTCCTCCTCATTAGAATAAGGTAATTTGACTTTTATAGGGTGATCTCCACCAAGTCTTTTGTCTTTTTCCAGAAGAGTAATCAGTTCGCCAAATATCTTTGAAACATAGCCTCTATTAATCTCATCAATAATCAGAACATAGTTCTTGTCTTCTGTAACGTTGTCGCCAGCAACGTATTCCTTAAGACCCAGTTTCTGCTTCATATAAGCTACAATTGCTTTTCTGTAATTATCGTGTCCGCCTGCCGGAACACCAGGTAGACCTCGATAAATGTTATATAATTGATCTTTACTAAAATACTTGCTGCTTGTATTGGGTCTTTCCATTAAACCAGTACCAGTCTCATTCAATCCGATGCTTATGTTTTTATTCTTGTTTTGCAACGGAATCGTAACTGTTTCTTCGTTGTTTAAAAGCTCAATCAGTTTGTTCCAAGCCTCATCAAAATTATCTACTCGATCATCAATTGAAGATGATGCATCATTACACATTCTCTTGAAAATTCCAGGTTCTACATCATAAGCAACTGCTGAACCATTATTAACAATTACAGGTCTTAAACCCTCAACAAAATCCTCATAGTCCATGGATTGGTGGAAGGTGCAAAAACCTATCTGCTTCTTAGCGCGGTATTCTTCATATTTTTTCATTACTTCACTATGATCATTGAAATCAAGGCCTTCAATCGCATCGGGTTCCTTCTGTCCAATGATGTAAAGTGCCAACGAAGCCGTTGAATATGTCTTTCCTGTGCCTGGCGCACCCTGAAGAATTACATTCTTCTTTGAATTCAAAATGGAACCGTATTCGATCAACTTTTCGGGGATCATCTCTTTATCCTCCTCATCTATATGGAAAATAGTATTAATTGCATTTTGACCGGTAACTGGGAGCAGTGTGCCAAACCACGTTCCCTTTTTCATTTTTGGCGCTTTGCCCTTGTAATAATCATCAACTGGCAGTTTCTTTATATACAGAATGCCCTGTTCTGTATCTTTATCAGTTACTTCTGCAAGATAATGAATGGTAAGATCATTGTGGCCACCATAACTATGAAAGGCCAGATAATCACCAGGCTTAACCTTTTCTATATTTGACCAGGCTTGTTTAGCTCCGTTAGACTCATTCTTATTATTCCAACCAATTCGCCAATAACCCTGTGCTATAAACTCCTCAGTCTTATTGCCTGAGCTCCATACAACACCACCTGACCAATAGTTTCTGGTTTTTCCAAAAAGCACTTCTTGTCCTCTTTGGCTGAATACACACCAAATAATCGTTTGAGCTATAAGAATATCGCTTTGAACATAACCTTTTGTTTTTTCAGTGAAGATGTTCTGCAGATCAGCATCTGCTTTGACGATATCGGCTAAATTACGAGCTAATTCAAGGAAGTGCTCGTATTTGGAACCGGCAGATTTCTTCTTAATCCCAAGAAACAAACATAACGGTTCGTACAAGTCACCATCTTTATATAGAGTATATGTTTGCGGATACCAACAACTTAAGAAACATGCAGCGGTTCTTTCATCGTTTGCATAGCTGCTAAAAGAATAGCCTTCAAACAGTGCCTTCATATCAGTTTTAAAATCTGATATGCGCTTATGCAAGCCAACACTTTCATCCCTAAGCTTGTTAATTACTGCTCCAAGCCCTGTTGGATTGTCATTTAAAAGAGTCTTCCAACTCTGAGAATCGCGAACGCGATCATAAATATTCAGATTATTGGTAATCAGATAATCAATTATCTTAAGCGAATCCGCATCTTGATTATCCGTAACATATTCCCACTTATATAATTCCTCATCAATGAATTCAGTATTGTTCGTTTTATCTATCAGGGTCTTGTATCTTTTTACAAGTTCTCTTAACAGGTAATTCTGATCCCACGAAACAATATCTAACTCTTCGAGTGCTTCGCGCAATTCATCTCTTAATCTCCAGATATAACTCCCCGGTTCATCCGTTTGCGCATTACGCCCGAAAAACATTATCGGGAAAAAGCGGATATGTCCTTCATCGTTAATATAATGACTCCGTTTCCTTGAAACAATTCTATCGGCCAAGGCTTTCATCTGAATATTAAATGAATTCCTCGTTTCATCATAGAAATCTTCTATAACAGAACAAGCACCTTCACCACCATATTCATAGAACCTGGCAAGAACATGGAGCCATTTTTCTTCACACAAGGTTCGGTCATTCAAAATCGATATCCAATCCGTTTTTGTCAGTCCGGGATCGTATACTTCCTTAGCAGGCCACCATTCCTTCGCCACCAAGTTCACCTCGTTTCTTAAATGCCACTACTTGTTTATGCCGGCACTACAATACTGTTATGCAACTCATTTACGATGTTAATTACTACAGGATACTGATCGCCAAACAGATCAAGCAGATTGAAGCTAACGAATGGCTCAGTATTTGCTATATCGGACAATTCAATGTCACCGTTAACTCTGACATAGTTAATGATGGTTCTGATAAATTCTTGCTGAACAGAACTAAATGAATTGCCGTTCAGATAAGCACCAAACTTCTCATTTACAGCCTCCTGGCTCAGGCCGATAAGACTTCTGACAAAAGCAACAAGGTTAGGATTGGAAGTAGTGCTATCATAATCTTCCTTCGTTCCTAATTCATGGAGCAATACATCTTCGAGTTCTTTCAAATCTGAAGCCGTAATGGGTTCAAGATTTGCGATTTTCTTAATGACTTCACTGTCACTGTGCTCTGTAAGATAATCGATTACCTTCTCACGATAGGTGCGGATATCAATAGCGGTATCGTCAGGTTCATACTCAGAATCAGTAATTGTATCCGCTATATCTATATCAGCCTGTCTGAATCTATTATCACTACAAAACTGCATTAAGTCTCTAACAGCTATGCGTTTTGCTTCGAGCGCTGATACAGTTGGCGAGATCCAGAAGTCTTCACTCATCAGTTCCTTCAGATCGGCTGCCTTTGCCAATACTTGAGGCACAGAAGCCTTCTCGTTCAGGAGATATTGAGACATGAGTCTTATGCCCTTAATGTGTGAAGAAACGCCCTTTAAGCTGCCTGTAGATAGTAAAGCATGCTCAATGTTATACACCTTAAGATCAAAAGAAACCGCATACGGATCACCGATCAAACCACTATCGATTAGAGGTGTAATATGCCTCCTGATTTCCTTAATCATTACAGGAGTGATGGAGATCCAATAGTCTATTTCTTTATACTTATCCACATACTCCATGTTGTCTCGAACTTGGATTCGTTCACTGTGAGACTTAATCGTGACAACTCTGTCATGAAGACTATTCTTCAATTCTTCATAGTAATCACGGCACCAGGAATCCAATTGATAATCAACTGCCTGGAGATCGTGGAGCATCTCCAGATTGATGTTAAATACTCTCTGTGTTAAGGATACTTGTTCGGTTCCCTTTTGTTCCTCCGGATGCAGTCCAAAGAACTCGAAGTTGCCACAATAATCAAAAATAAGGAAACCGGACTTATCCTTGCCGGGGCCATATACATCGGCACACAAACGGGTTCCTCTGCCTATCATCTGAACAAATTTAATCTTTGAACGAACCTTCTTGAAGAATACAAGATTCAAGATTGCAGGGACATCAATGCCCGTATCCAACATATCAACAGATACAGCTATTCTGAACTCAGGATCATTCTCGAATTTTCTTACAAGATCGTCGCCGTACTTTACTGAGTAATCGACTAACTGACATGTGTTAGCAGGATAGTCAGGATAAAGGTCTCTGAAGCACTTAACGATCATATCTGCATGCCTATGATTGTATGCAAATATAATGGTTTTACCCAAGGTCTCGCCTCCGTTGATCCTAAGACCCTGTGCCATCAATTCACTGAGCACCTGAACACAAGTGTCTCTGTTAAACAGATAATTGAATAACTTGCTTCCTTTCAGCTTCTCAGAATCTGCCTCGTCATCTCCGTCGAGATAATCCTCAAGCTGATCCTTTTCTTCATCGGTAAGGCTGTCATAGTCAATGCCCTCTGTTATGAGCTTAGACGTTCTGTTGATAACGTTATAGCCAACGAGGTATTTATCATGGATAGCCTCATCAAGCGAATAGTCAAAGTTTGGGACACCGGCTTCGCAGCCAAAGACCTTGTAGGTGTTGGAATCCACCTCATTCTTAGGTGTAGCCGTCAGACCAACCAGCAAGCAGTCAAAATACCTGAAAATAGAACCATAACGGTTAAAGATACTTCTGTGAGCTTCATCAATGATGATCAGGTCAAATCTGCCTGTTGAGAAACGTTTGTCCTCTGCATCGATATAATTAATCATCGTCTGATAGGTACTGAACATCAGGCGGGCATTGTAATCTTTCTCGCCATTTCCAGACAGTTCGCAAACAGTCATTCCGGGCAACAGTTCGGCAAAATTGCGTTTAGCCTGATTAACCAACGCAGTGCGGTCAGCCAAGAACAACACGTTCTTTACCCAGCCATTCTCTTTCCTCGTAAGGATATCTACCAACGATATGGCTACTCTAGTCTTGCCTGTGCCCGTAGCCATTACGATCAAACCCTTACGATGCATCGAATTAAAATGCTCGCAGATATTCGTAATGGCCATTTTCTGATAAGGCCTTCCTGTTATCTTCTCATTAAGATTAATATCAGTAATGCTGCCGCGATCACGGCGCGACAATATCAGCTCAAGTTCCTCGATCGTATGGAATGCTATGACATCTCGGTCCGGATACAAACCGTCAATTATCATTGTCTGATAACCGTTTGTATAGTACATAATAGGCTTATAGCCATATTTAACCTCCATGCTCTCGGCGTAAAGATTGACCTGATGTCTTCCTACACTAGGATTAACAGACGTCTTCTTAGCCTCAACAATAGCTAACGGCTTACCATCACGGCCATATAGTACATAATCGCAATAGCCTATACCGGAGTCATTTGGCATGCCATCGACTTCGATCTCAACACTTGCTTTCCCTGCTACAGGAACATTATCTTGGCCAACAACATCCCATCCGGCCTCTTTCAAGTATGTGTCAATATAAACTTTGCGAGTCTCTGCCTCGCTCATATAAGCAGGTTTTGAAACTGAAACTCCTGATTCCTTCGAGATTAAGAAATCGAGGAAGTATGAAATGTTATTTACAGCTAAATCAGCCTCACGCTTGCTTATAGACAAACCATGAATAGCGTTCATGCCTTTTATACGGACATAGTCTAAAGAACGAATAATGTCAGGATCACCTACAAAGGTTGTAAAGGTAATGTTTTCTAACAATTCCAATAAAGAGGCGCTTTTAGGCTCAGGAACATCTTGCTTCTTGAAGACATAATCAATGGCTGCTTGTAACCAATCTCTGCAAGCAGTCGCACAATCGGGATATGATTGTATGCTTTTAACCTCAAGCAGCTTATCAGACAAATACTTTGTGTCCATAGCCATACCTCGCTCTAAGGATGCATATATTATAAATCATAGTTTTTTGATTGGTTATATTTTAAAAATATATTTCCAAATGTTTCACATATAGCTTTTAACAGGCTTACAGCATTAAGCCATTATTTTCCTATGCGAGGCTTTGACATTATTCTGGTTGACCAAGGCATATCGCATGGTTGTATCTATCTGGGAATGCCCTAGTATCTTTTGTACTTGCTCGATAGGCATGCCTTTATCAATTGCCCTAGTGGCCATAGTTCTTCGGAATTTGTGCGGATGGATCTTGTCCAGCGCGACTGATCTGCCTAATTCTCGGATTCGAATCTCAACGCCGCTGATTTTCAATCTTGAATAAGGATAATCCAATGTTACAAACAAGGCCGGGTTAGTGTCTTTTCGCTCAGACAAGTATTTTTTCAGATGCAACTTAGTCCTTGCATCAAAATAGACTTTACGCTCTTTATCGCCCTTTCCAAATACGATACACTCACGTTCTTCAAAGTTTATATTAGCGACATTGAGATTAACAAGTTCTCCAACTCTAATCCCAGTTGAATAGAGTAAATCGATCATAGCCATATCGCGAGAGCACTTGCAGCTATCCCTAAGCAACTCTATCGCCTCATCTGAAATAATATTCTTAACGGGTTGTTTTACTCTGATCTTATGAATGCGACGCATAGGACTCTTAATTAAATAATCCTCTTCTTCAAGCCACGAAAAGAAACTGGACAGATTTCTGCGCACATTATCAACTGTAACTTTACTGCAATTATTAATCTTCTGATACTCAACCAAATAATTGCGCAGATCCTCAGTTGAGATCTCTCTTACAGGCTTGGAAAATGACGATAACATGTGATTGACTGTCATCTGATAGTACTTAATTGTTCTAGAAGAACAGCCTTCTACTCTTTTGGCTGCAAGAAAATCTCTCAAGCACTCATCGTTGCCATAAACACTGTGGGATTTTACATTCTCAGCAAAATTCTTTATTAATGAGACTTTTAACGCCCTGAGTTGCTTAACTGTCAGCTCAGAAGACATTTCGGATATAACTCTTTCTATTCGTTCTTTCATATTGGCACTCTCCTTTTTGATAGTGCCAATATATTACTCACCCGAAATACTGTTGCATCAAGCTGTCGAACAACAGCTGTGCTTCATCAAGAGATTTCTGCACAACAGATTTTGATTTGTCTACTTGTTTTACAAAGTCAGCAAATTTATGTTGTTTGTCAAAAGACGGCAACGGTATCTTAAACTGCTTGACGTCCTTCACATTCACATGCGCTACTGTAGACGCATTATTCTTTCCAACCGCCTGACGATACACATCATCAGATATAACTGCATGAAGCAAATACTCAGAGGTGCATTTTGTATAATCAGGTCTAAGCAGCATGACCCTTTGACCAAGACAAAACCTATATCCTTCGGGCAAAACAGCTGCATTTCCAAAAGTGCCCTCTCTTCCGTATACTATATCTCCTGCTTCGGGGCGAAGTCTGGCAATACGTTCTTCATACTCTTCATCAGATACATATCTCATACTATCCCAAGTAATATATCCCTTCTTTATTTCTGAAGTTCTTATGGCAGGATTCTTTAATTCCCCTTCATATCTGGGTGTTGTGTGTGGACAATCAACAATGGTTGAGCAAAGCTCTTCTACAGTTTTTAATGGTGATTCTCCATCTTCGAAGAGCTCGACAAATCGGGCTTTAATTAGCTCGTCAAATCGATTTAATTCAACATTTCTAAGTTTAATAATTTGTTGCAACAGCTTTAATTGTCTTGCAATCATCCGCTGCTTTTCCAGATCTGGAAGTTTAATCGGTATACGCTTAATTCCTTTAAGAATAATTCTTTTGAGAGCAGTACCGGTTATATAGTTAAGGCTTACAGTCCTATAAACCTCGTTGGATTTTAAATAATAACTTAAATAAAGTGGATCAACTATTTTGGTATCAGGTCTTAATATGGCAATTGAGGACAGCAAAGCAATATCTTGTTCTTCTGTAATTGGGAAAGCTGTTTTTAGGTAACTGCCATCTTTAGCTAAAACAACATCATTAAGTCTGGGTCTACAACCATTAGCGACCAATTTCTTGTAGTCCTCTTCACTTACATGTTTGCAAAATGAATAATCAAAACAATCATCTTGCATATCTTTAACTGAAAACATGGGATAACCGCACTCCACATCTTGAGGACTGAAGTGAGAACCATCAGTAATTAACGTGCAGATATCTTCTAAAACAAAATCCTTCATCTCTACAAATCTCAATTATTTACTTCGTTGTATTTTTGGTACAGCACCATCAAGAAGTCAACCGGCATCAACAAATATGCTGTTTGCCCACTTCGTTCATTTTGATTACCATTTTTGCCATAATCTATTATTTCTATATAGCGAATACTATTTCGCGTACATAGTTTTGCTCTTCTATGCACTATCCCATTTCTAATGTGCCTTATCAGATCCTTTGCTTGACCTTGCCCCTTCACCATTGCAATAATTGAACTTTTTGTCTTGTTTTTCTTTCTGTCATAGTGTGTAGGATTTACAACTGACTTCTTATCATACAAATACAAGCCATTAGCAATAACATAAGACTTTTTATATGCAACGACAAAACTAGTCAATGCATCTTTCGTCCATGATGAGAATTTACCATCCCAAAGCAACCAGTCAATTACTTTGACCCATCTATCGAATTGATACTCTTCAAAGAACAACTCTAGAAAACCTTTTTCTGACATTGTTAGTTACCCTAGTCGCATTAACCAAAATACTGTTGCATCAAGCTATCAAATAATAATTGAGCTTCATTTAACGATTTCTGAATGACAGATTTTGATTTGTCGACTTGTTCTACAAAAGACGAGAACATTATTTGAACCTCCTTAGGAGGCGTCAAAACGTCAAAATCCTTCAATAAGAAAATCTTAAACTCTGCAAATGTGGAACCTGATCCCATTTTGGGATACTCCACTTCAGTTTTAGCCCTCATAAAATACTGAAGATATCTAGGATCATATATTTCACGATTAGGAGATATACACAATACACGACCATCTTTGTAATAGAATGGCTCTTCTGTATCCACCATCCAAACCTGTCCTTTATTGCATATAGAAGGCATCAGCAAGTCTCCAATTTTAGGTTTGGTATCATCGTTGGCTAACCTATTGTAATGGTCTTCGGAAATATAGTATGGATTTGAAGGTTTTTGACCGTTTGCCAGTTCACCTATCTCAGTGCCTCTATAAAACGGAATACCCTCTTCTACAAATTCAGAAGTAAATACTCTGTGGCTTGAACCGACCTCAGCTACATCTCCAAGTTTACAAGTATCATATTTATATGTTCCAGTCGCCACATCCCCAAACATCTCGACAAATCGGGCTTTGATGAGGTTATCCATATTTACAATCTGCTGTTGTCTAAGTTCAATAAGACACCACGCTTTATCTAACAACAGACAAATACTCTCTTGCTTATCTCTTTCTGCAATATTAAGCTCGGTTTTTCTAATCACACTCAGGTGAAGGTTTGGAACACCAATTCCTTTTAATCCTGCATCAAATTGTCGTTTAGCTACCGGACTATTAATTGCGTATAGTAGATATTTAGGATGTATATCGGGTTTAGGTCTCAAGACAGCAAGACTAACATAAACATCAAACACTTCATCTCTATCTACTATAGCTGCAACTCCAGTTGTTCCATTTTTAGCTAACAAAATATCATTTTTCTGGGGTTTTAATCTCTTACACAATTGTTCATGCAAAGTCATCGGGATATACTTAACATTATCCCAATCTATTTTCCGCTCCGTAACATCTTTAGATGACAAAAAAACAACACCATTATCATCACAGTATTCCGGAGTTTGATGGGTTCCATCAGTAATGAACTCACATATATCTTTTAATTTGTATTTAGCCATCACTCATCCCTACAAATCTCAATTTATCATTCACCCAAAAGTGCCTTGAGTTGTTTGAATTCTTCCTCTACTTGTTTGTTTATGCTTTCGATTTCTGCAAGGATTTCGCTTGTAGGGGGATATTTCACTGCAACATATTCAGTCTTTTTGTACTTATTGATAGACAGGTCATAATCGTTTGCTGTTATTTCATCCTTGGGAACAAAGAAGCTCTGTTCAGTTCTTTCTCTGTTTTTCTCGGCTTCAAGATTGTTAAAACGCTCAATAATATCCGGAATGTCGTTCTGATCGATTGGCGAACGCTTGTCATCCAATGTATAGCCATCAGCCTTCATGTCATAGAACCAAACATCATCGGTTCCACCTTGGCCAGTTTTTGTGAAGATAATAATAGCCGTGGAAACTCCGGCATAAGGTTTAAACACGCCAGAAGGCATAGAAATGACTGCTTCCAGTTTATGGTTCTCAATCAATTCCTTGCGTAATGCTTTGTGTGCCTTAGAAGAGCCAAACAGGACTCCATCAGGAACGATAGAAGCACATCTGCCACCCACACGAAGCATCTTGACGAACAAGGCTACAAACAGAAGCTCTGTCTTCTTGGAATCACACAATGCCAATAAGTCGTTGTTGATTTCTTCCTGGAAAACGCTTCCCTTGAAAGGCGGGTTGGCCATGATCAAGGTATAAGCTTCTCTTTCGGTATTGTCTTTCGAAAGAGAGTCCTGATACTTAATGTTAGGCTGTTCAACTCCATGGAGCATCATGTTCATGGCTCCGATACGAAGCATAGATTGGTCGGTATCAAAACCAGAGAACATATCGTTCTTATAGTATTTGCTCTTCTCGGCATTCATCAATTCGTCTTTCTGATGTTCAGACACATATTCTGCGCTCGAGAGCAAGAAGCCTGCACTACCCATAGCAGGGTCCAAAATCTTGTCATTGAGAGTAGGCTTCATTAAATCAACAATGAGCTTGATGATGTGTCTCGGTGTTCTGAACTGGCCATTCTCACCTGCCGCAGCAATCTTGCCAAGCAAATATTCATAGACATCACCCATGATGTCCTTGTTGTTCATATCCATGGAATCAATTCCGGCGACTACCTTTTCGAGTACTTTAGGGGTGGGAATCAGAAAAACGGCATTCTCCATATATTTGCTGAATGCTGTATCACGGCCTTCACCGATTGTCTTTATAAAGGGGAAGACATAGGTCTGGATATTGGAGAGCATATCCTCAGACTTCCAGTTATGGAATACACTCCATCTCAGATTATTGTAATCTGTCTCGATGCGAGGCGATTCGCTTATAACACAGATGCCTTCTTTGAACACCTTGTTCTTAAGGGGAACACCCAAGATAGCAGCATTGGCTTCCTGCTTGATCTGGTTATCATCAAGGAGCTTCATAAACATCAGATATGTTATCTGCTCCAGAACCGTTATAGGACTGGTAACGCCACCGGTCCAAATGGTATCCCAGATCGAATCTACCTTATTCTTAAGTTCGCCAGTAATCATAGAAGTCACCTCTATTCGTAGATGTCTTATATTATAAACTAATAGTTGGGACTTTAATGGGACATATAACAATCCAATTATTGATTTGTCCCTAAAACAGTTGAATAAACGACAAGTTAACACTCAAACAGTTAATCTCTGTTCTGGCTATGCCTTTCTATCAGTGTTTGATGGATCATGTGAACGTTGATTCTGAACTGGTATTGATGGTGCATTAACATTTTGAGCAGGATTTTCGCGTGGCGTTTTATCCTCTTGTTGATTTACTTTATTATCTATTTCAATCACCTCCCTAGCGCTTAATCATAAATATGGCTATCAAATAGCTAATCAATACAACGCCAATACTAATAAAAAACATAACCATTGATGCAAGAATAAGATTCGATCTACGATCATTAATCTTCTCTTTATCACTTTGAATTTTCTTTAACAAATTAACCTTAGAACATAAACGATTGTAATCTACTAGATTCTTCTCCCATGCTTGGGAGTCCAAAATAGATTTTTCTATAGACTCTATGCTCCCGAGAACTCTTTTCTTCCACCGCCATGTTGCAACAGATGCTAGAACAAGACTACTCAATAAACAAAAACAGATTACACTTATTGCCACAAAGAAAAATCCCTCAGGTAAGTTACCTTTATTCTCTATAGCTATAGGCAATCCCATAAAAAGTGCAGCAGTCATAAAAGAAAAAACAGCTTGCATCTGTCCAGACTGATGAATTAATTCCTGTTCCCGCTGATTCTCTTGCATATATTTCTCTTCAGCTAGGTCAAGAATATATTGATACAACACTTTCTTGACTTCACTATCGCTATATTGTTTGCCATTTTCATCAACAATAGGATTCATTCGATTGTTTTCGTTCTGCTTTTTAATTCTATTCTTTTTGGTCATTTGTTTATCTCCATGGCCTTAAGAGAAAACTAGTCTAAAAGACTTTGATATTACTCTAGATATCTCTTCTTCGTTTTCATTAATTTGAATCTGTTGTTTCTTTTCAAATTCAGCTACAGTTAATGGATTCCATTCATATGTATCATATTCGATTAAGACCTTCTGTAAGAATGGAACAATTCTATTTAACGATTGGGTATGTAATCGCTTAGAACATATTTTTATTATTTCTTTTGTTTCTCTCAACTGTACCCGAGTCGAATACTTATTAGCATTCATGTCATTAATAACGCATTTAACTGTATCTGCCGAATACTTTGAAACAATCTCAGCATCAGCAGTATTTACTTGAATATTCTTATGAATCATTACTTTAGGCAGTTTTAAGCCATTAGGAACAAGGTACTCTTCTATTGAAATACCGTCTCTTTTCCAAGGTCGAGATTCATACTGCCTTGTTATGCTGTCAACATGGAAAGCCCTTTTGCAATTAGGGCATTCTATTTCATATCCCGATACACCATTGTAACCACGATTCCAATCATCTTCTTTTTGCCAACTGTGTTTAATAACTCGTCCTAGTCCACAAGCGCAAATAGATAATTCGTCTGTTTCAAATCTATCCCAACTCATACTGTTTTCCTTTCCTGTAAAATCGAACAATATCTTTTACTGAATTCTATCATCCAACGCTCATGATTAATGGGACAATTTTATAAAACAATTGTCTGCCTCAGGATAAAGTATCCGCTAAAGTCGCTGAATTCTGATAATAATCACGCTAGAATAATTTTATATGATACCGCTCTTATTATTGATCCAGGCTTAACACATATATATGGAGGTTTAGAAACTTTATGAAGAATATGTCTGAAACATATTATCAAATAGCAAATAGGCAGTATATAGAAGAGGAATATGGAAAATCGCAGTGGGTGCAAATCAGCGGAAACAAAGAACTAAATGGAGCTAATGCAGGATTTTGGTGTGCTCTAGTAAAAACTGATAAATTGGATATTGTGTTTAAACATCATGGTTGGGACGTTTCAAGTGAGGACGGCTTTCCTGGTTTTGAGTGTTATGGAGACAACAGCGAATATCACAATAGCTTAATAGAAGAGGGATTTGAACAACTGCTTTACTATAGGTCATTCTATGACTTAAAGAAACCATTTGTTGAGCTTTCCCAAGAATTCGTTTTGATTAATAATCTCTATTATGATGAACAGAAAAAAACCTATTATTCAATGCTTGATGATGGTGCAACTGACGAGGTAGTGCGCGTATATGGAGAAGACAACATTTTGATAAAGCTATCATATTTATTACGCTATGCGTCAGCCAAACAGATGGCAATTATACTTTTTTACGATATCAGAACTAACTTTGAAGTAACAACAACTGCACTTGGAGTAAAAAAATTCTCAGACGAACACAAAGATAAACACGTCTATTATCAAATATGGGGTGGAGATCTACTAATGCTTAAAAGCAAGGCATATAGTGTTTTAATGGGCAAAAAAATCATTTATCCAAGACCCGTTGAAACCTGTGGCTATTGGCCTTATGAAAAGAAAACCGAGTTTATTGATTACATAATTGGCGTTGATGAAAACGGCAATGAAAAAACTTTTACGTGCAACCCAAATAAATTAGCTGATTATTTTGGAAAGAATCCTGAAGCACCACATTATTTAACTCCGGTTTTCTTTAGACGGGAAGTACTTCAAAAATACATAGCTCACCCAGAATTATATAGGATTAGTGATGGTAGTTTAACGTGTGGTTCACTATGGCGAATAGAAATTGACAATCACCATAAAAATGTCGTTTCAGCATATTTGGGTGATTTGGGGCGAAATCTACCTGAATCAGAAAGATTATATTGGAAAAGTTTTAATATCGTTTCAGATGAGGGATTAAGTGAAACATCGTTTAAAAGAGACATTTTAGGAATGTTTGCCGAATCAAATATGATTGAGCATAGATTTAAGGAGCATTATATTCAAACAAACGAAGCATGGAGTAAAGAGTTCGGTTGGCCGCTATTCTTACCTTTATCTGATAATGACCAATACAATTTTGATTTGTTAAGGATTCCATTAACAGAAAGTCAAGAAGAATTTGACATGTTAGTATTATCACTTGTAAAAGTGCTAATTGATTCTTTAAATGAAAAGAAAATTGAAGAGAACATTGAAAAGGTTGTTAATCTCAAAGGAATAGGTAAACTTAGAAAATGGTTAGAAACTTCTGGATGTTGTGATTATGAAGAGCATATTGAGTTTCTTCGAAATTTACAGAAACTAAGATCAACTGGAACTGGACACCGCAAAGGAGCAGATTACGATAAAATCGCTTCTTCGTTTGGCATTGGCAGCAAAGAATTGCGAGACGTTTTTTGAGGAAATCCTTACAATGGCAGATAAGTTTTTGAATTACATGGCCAATATAGCCAAGTAATCTAATAGAGTTGAGATCCTTTTTACGCTGAGGAATATGATACTTAGCTCTTTAACAGTCTGTAAATTGTTAGCTTCACACCTTCCTCACTACCTTCTTATACCTCTCTATCGGCAGTCCCAACTGGTTCTCGTATTTGTCAAAGACAGAGACTACGTTGACAGCTGTCTCGCCCTCATAGCCGTTGATTATTACCTGGTCGCCCTCTTTGACGGAGAGGTCGTCACAGAGGTAATCGTAGCATCTGCCGCTGCCGTCAAAGACGACACGGACGAAGTGGTACTTCTTGCCTTCAGGGGCAAGGTCTTTTCGGGCAGGCGCAGTAAACGTGTATCGCTCGGTGGTGATCTCGCCAACGAGTTCGTCACCGAAGTAGAACCTGGTGCGGCCATCCCAGTTATATTCATAG
>JAEEGL012110510.1_pt1 | contig 27595 bp, 22 predicted proteins | sample 9134231 | NCBI WGS metagenome assembly JAEEGL01 (sample SAMN16246548, study PRJNA631951) | gut metagenome | biome: gut microbiome; feature: rumen; material: fiber-attached | host: Bos | place: Iran: Karaj | collected 2018-10
AGGATATACGTACTCGATAGGATCCTCGATGGTCATGATGTGACGTGCTTCGGTGTTATTGATGTAATCTACGATGGAAGCAAGAGTAGTAGACTTACCGCTACCGGTAGGACCTGTAACAAGGATCAGTCCTCTGGGTGTTCTGGCAAGATCGTGAACCGCACGGGGAAGTCCGAGTTCCTCGAATGTGGGGATCTTGTTGTTGAAAAGACGGATGCTGGCTGCCAGGTTGTTTCTCTGATGGTAAATGTTCGCACGGATACGGTTACCGCCGGGAAGCATAACGCCGACATCAAGGTCCTTTCCACCATTAACGTACTTACGCTGCTGTTCATCAAGAATGGAAAAGATCATCTCTCTGGATTCATCTGCCGTAGGAACGTCATCAAGTATCATAAGAGTACCAAACCTACGGATAGCAAGGTTAGTACCAACGGTGATATGAATGTCGGAACATTCATTCTCTCTGGCATACTGTACCAGCTGTTCAAAAGTCATTGCCATTTTTTAAAACCCTCCTGCATTTATTTTGCAAAAATACCTCAAAATACCCTATTTACTGGATATAACTTTTGCCGGTATGAGATTAAAACATACCCGCAAAAGGTGACTTCATATATTATAACATAAAATTCAGAAAATTTAAACTATTTTTTAGATTTTTTTTTACATACATTTTTATTTGTATTTTCAGAATATTTGGTGTATACTATAAATTGTAGTATTATGCATTTTCGATTAAGACCTTCCTTTGATTGGGAAGTGGCTGCAAAGCAGCCGGATGATGTGACATTGACTATCAGTTTGAGAGGGAAAACAACGTGAACTTTGATTTTACATATGATTTAAATTATGACAGGGGAGAACACAGGGCGAAGATATTCAGGGTAATACTGAAAATTTTACTCTGGCTCATAGTTTTGGCAGGTGCGGTATTTGCCGGATGGGCGGTTACCAGATTCTGTGTCGAGAAGACAAACATGGTTGGCAAGTCCATGGAAGGTACACTGAGCGACGGCGACAAGATACTGATCAACCTGCTCAGCTACAAAAGTGATAACCCCGAGAGATTTGATGTCATAGTGTTTGAGAAGAACGGTAAGGAACACAGCTATTACGGTATCAGGCGTGTGATAGGCCTTCCGGGCGAGACAGTACAGATAAAGGATGGATTCGTATATATCAACGGAGAAAAACTTGAGGAACCCATAAATGTGGAACCTATGATAGTTTCGGGTCTCGCCGAAGAAGAACTGGTTCTGGATGACGACGAGTTTTTCGTGCTGGGCGATAACAGGAACGGATCCGAAGACAGCCGTTATACCAGCTTTGGAAATGTCCTAAAAAGTGAGATAATAGGCAGGGCATGGCTCAGAACGAACAAGTTCGGTATCATCGACAGGATGAATAAAAAAACGAAGGAATAATATATGGTTTATAGATTGAATGTTCCGTATTCAGAAAAGGATGAAGCGAAAAGCCTGGGTGCAAAATGGTATGCTTCCGAAAAATACTGGTATTATAAGGGCGAAAGTTTACCTCAGGGCTTAAAAAGATGGTACAGAGAAGAAAACGGTAAAGAATCTCGAGGTATAGGTTCTGATGTGTTGTCCTTCGGGGGATCCAACGATACAGGGAAGAACGATAGGAATCTGTACGCTAACTACAGAACCGTGTCCGAAGTTAACACTATGATATCAGAGATAGTGTATACGACGAATGAGTTCAGGTCCATTCTGGTAAAAGGCGAGGTCACGAATTTTGACGGGAAGAATGGCAGGCACTACTATTTTGCGATAAAAGACAAATGGGCACTGCTACCGTGCGTCATGTGGGACCATACTGCAGCTTATGCATTGAATTTTAAGCTTGAGAAGGGTCAGCAGGTAGCTCTGTCGGGAAGTCTGGAATTTTACAAAGAGGGCGGCAGAGCACAGCTCATAGTATCCGGCATAGAAAATATCGGTGAAGGCCAGGCAAATCTGGCACTGATAAAGTTAAAGGCAAAGCTTGAGGCAGAAGGTCTTTTCGCTCCCGAGCGGAAAAAGCCCATACCGAAACATCCCACGCAGGTAGGTATCATAACATCGAAGAACGGTCAAGCAATAAAAGACATCTGTAAAGTGGCAAACAAGCGTAATCCATACGTACAGCTTGTTCTGTACCATGTAAATGTACAGGGCGTAAATGCAGTGGGAACCATCGTCGAAGGCATAAAGGCTCTGGATAGTATGGGTCTCGATACGATAATTGTGGGACGCGGAGGCGGATCTGACGAGGAACTGAACGTATATAATGATGAGAGGATTGCCAGAACCGTATCGGAAGCAGTGACACCCATAGTATCAGCGGTCGGGCACCAGGGACACTGGACTCTGATAGATTATGTAGCAGACAAACGTGCCGCGACCCCTTCGGAAGCCGCCGAAGAGACCATACCCGATATAATGACGGATATAAAGAGGGTAGAGCTTCTTCTAAAAGGTATTTCCGACAATATGGCGTCAATACTTAAAGGCAGGCGTCTGCTGATAGATGCGAAGCTTTCGGAACTCGAAAAAAACAGTCCACAAATGAAGCTAAAAGAGAAAACGGAGAGACTTACTTATCTCACAGAAATGATGGATATGAATATCCGGAATAAATATAATTCATATAGGGACAGAGTAAATACCCTGTCGGAAGCTATCAATGGGAATATGAAGCTGATATATGCGGGCTACAGGGATAAACCGCAGAATTTATTAGATAGTATAAATAGTAACATGCAGCTGATATATCAGAGGTACAGCAAAAGGTTCGGAGTACTCCTGGCAGAACTGAACGGCCTGTCACCTACGGCGAAGCTGGTTGGCGGGTTCGGTTACGTGACCAGGGATGAGAAGCCTGTAAAAAGCGCCACATCCGTAAAACCGGGTGATGCCATAAACATTAGAATGCATGACGGGGATATTAGCGCTGTAGTGAAGTGATATAACAAAACAGAAGATGTCGTAATGATTAATATACAGGAGAGAGGAACAATTAGAAATGAGCGAAGAGAAAAAAACAGTAAAAAAAGAAAAAGCAGAAAACTTTAATATAGATGAAGCATTGGAACGTCTGGAAGAGATAAATAACAAGCTCTCCGAAAAAGACATAGCACTGAATGAGTCCATAGAGCTGTATAAAGAGGGAACTCTGCTCGCTTCAAAGTGCAAAGAACAGCTGCAGGGGATTGAGAAGGAACTGAAAATTCTGAATGAGTAGTGACAATGGTGACAATGGGGACGGTTCTAGTTGTCACATATAGCCTTCCCGGTGAGGGGAACGTGGCTGCAAAGCAGCCGGATGAGGTGTATTTACTCAGATAATCAGTAAACATCAGGAAAGGAATAGATCGAAACATGTCAAAAACCGATAATGTAAAAGGATATGAGAATAAAAATATAAACTGGTATCCCGGACATATGGCCAAAGCCAAGAAGATGATGCAGGAGAATATCAAGCTGATAGATGTAGTGGTGGAGATACTGGATGCGAGGATACCTGCCAGCAGCAAGAATCCTGATATAGACGAATTGGCAAAAGGAAAATACAGGGTACTCCTCTTAAATAAGTCGGATATGGCGGATCAGGAAAAGACAAACGTCTGGAAGAAGTACTATGAAGAAAAAGGATTCTTTGTAAGCATAGTGAATTCAAAAACAGGTGCAGGTGTAAAAAATACTACCGAGATCATCCAGAAGGCTTGTCAGGAAAAGATAGAAAGAGACAGGAAGAAGGGCATACTGGCGAGACCCTTAAGGGCTATGATAGCCGGTATCCCGAATTCGGGAAAGTCCACTTTCATCAATTCATTTGCGGGAAAAGCCTGTGCAAAGACAGGAAATAAGCCCGGAGTGACCACGGGTAAGCAGTGGATCAGGATAAACAAAAACGTAGAACTACTGGATACACCCGGTATCCTCTGGCCGAAATTTGAAGATCCGAAGACAGGACTTCACATCGCATTTATCGGGTCCATAAATGATGACATCCTGTATCCAGAAGATATGGCATATGAGCTTATAAAAATCCTGATGAAGGATTATCCGGGTGTCTTAAATGAAAGATACGGGATAGATCCGGGAGCTCATGACGGGCAGAATGATATAACAGAACATCATGAAAATGACGAAGGAAGCAAGAATATAAAGAACGAGGATATAGAAAACGATAAAAATCTCGAGGATAGAGAAAGTTCTCCCGTTGAAATCCTCGAAATGATTGGTAGGAAAAGAGGATGCCTGAAAAAGGGAGCAGAGGTCGACCTTACAAAGGCATCAAAGCTGCTGATAGATGACTTCAGAACTCAGAAACTGGGGAAGATAACATTGGAACTACCGGAGTAAAAGGAGTACCCGATATGACAAAAAAAGAAGAAAAAGAACAGAAGGCTCTCGCGAAGCTTGAGGCAGAGCGTGCCAGAATAGAGACGATGAAAGAATTCGAATATAAATTTGCGGAATGCAAGTTTATATGCGGAGTGGATGAAGTAGGACGTGGTCCTTTTGCGGGACCCGTAATAGCAGGAGCAGTCATACTTCCGAAAGATGAAGAGATATTGTATCTGAACGACTCAAAAAAGCTGTCTGAGAAAAAGAGAGAAGAACTGTATGATGTCATCATGGATAAGGCTGTGGCAGTGGGTATAGGAATGGAGACAGCCGAAGTGATAGATGAGATAAACATCAAACAGGCTACTCTGAAAGCCATGAGGAAGGCTGTAGATAATCTGAAGAATCCCAAGACCGGAGAAGTATACAGACCCGACATGCTTTTAGTCGATGCGGAGCATATACCGGATATAGGGATACCGCAGGCAGGCATTATAAAAGGAGATGCCAAGAGCATATCCATAGCCGCTGCCAGCATATTTGCCAAGGTGACCAGGGATAGGATGATGGTTGAGTATGACAAGATTTATCCCGGCTATGACTTTGCATCCAACAAAGGCTACGGAACTGCAGCACATATGGCAGCTATCAGGGAACTGGGCATGACGCCTATACACAGAAGGACATTTATTCACTTGTAAAAGTTTATTCATTAACGAATATTATTTCCTTAAAAGCCTTTCCTATGAAGGGAAGATGGCTGCAAAGCAGACGGATGAGATGGTTCAATCGCAGAACCGTCCCTATGATTGACATCGAGCAAGGAGGCTCAGAATGGTAAAAAAAGTAAAAACAGCCGTGGCTCTCGGATTTGAACCGGGGGATCAGGCGCCGAAGATCATAGCTACCGGAAAAGGACATCTGGCAGAGAAAATCATAGAAGAAGCAAAGAAGGCGAAAGTACCTCTGCATCATGATTCAAAACTGGCAGAGACACTGTCACGCCTTGATTTTGGTGATTATATACCTCCGGAACTGTATGAGGCAGTGGTAGAGGTTCTGATGTTTGTTGATAAAGTAGATGCTATTAAGCAAAAGATGGATATGTGATGTCATCCATAATGATTGTTTTGTGAATAGTGATTGAAATTAATAAAAGGTGTCCTAAATGTGTTTAGAAAGTATTGGTATGACAAAAAAGGAGAAAGTTTGAATAAAAGACAGGTAGGGTTTAACGGCGAGCATGAAGCCATTTTATACCTTGAAAACATGGGGTACAGGATAAAAACTACGAATTTTTACTGCAAAGCCGGGGAGATAGATATTGTGGCGGAAGAAGACGGATATCTGTGTTTTATAGAAGTAAAATACAGAGAGTCCGGGACCAGCGGATTCCCTGAAGAAGCCGTGGACTACAGAAAAGCAAAAAGGATTACGAGAAGCGCTGTCTACTATATGACAAGATACGGTATTCCTGAGGATTATCCCGTAAGATTCGACGTAGTAGCGATACTCGGAAAAGAAATCAGTGTGATAAAGAACGCATTTGAAGCTGTGATGTGATTTTTTTCATGATAAGCCTTCTCTTTGAGGAAAGGTGGCTGTAACGCTGACAGATTTGATGTAGTAGATTTCGTGATAAGATTGAAAAATCAGGCAAAAACTGCAGGAGCAATATAAAAAATGGATAATATAGATAATATAGATAATATAGATAATATAGATAATATAGATAATACCAACTATATGCATGAGAATGGCATAAAATACTATGGGAAAAACAAAAATGTCCCCATAGTCTCATTCAAGATTTTTGAAGAAATAGAGTGGCTGAGATGTGGATTCTCAACAAGATTCGGGGGAGTGAGCAAGGGGTGTTTTTCGTCCATGAATATGAGCTTCATGAGGGGCGACGATCCGAAGGATGTCATGGAGAATATCAGGATATTCTCGGAAGCAGCCGGATTTGATCCTAAAAATATCGTAATGCCGCATCAGTGCCATACTACGAATGTACAGATAGTAGGAAGTAACGAATGCGGACGAGGGATAAGGCTGAGTTTGCTGAAACTTGATAACGCATCTGAAAACACAGAGCTAAAGGATATCCAGGGAACCGAAGAAGAGGTAGACGGACAGATAACCAATGAATCAGGAGTGGTTTTGTACGTGCTCGGAGCTGACTGTGTGCCTGTATTTATAGTAGATACGGAGAAAAGGGTCATATCCGCCGTACATGCCGGATGGCGTGGAACCATAGGGAATATAGTGGGACAAGCGATAGAGAAGATGCAATCGGAATTCGGGACCAATCCCCAAAACATAAAAGCCGCTATAGGACCATCCATATGCAGGGATTGTTATGAAGTAAGTGAAGATGTAGCAGAAAAATTCATAGATAAATATATGAACGGCAAAGCGACAGAGGTAGATGTAGTAAGACCCGCATCAGGTGATTTTTCGGATAATCCCACAGGTAAATACTTCCTAAATCTCTGGGAAGCAAACAGGATAAATCTGATAAACGCTGATGTCCCGGGAGAAAATATAGAAATCAGCGGTCATTGTACGAAATGTCATCCCGATATCTTTTTTTCACACAGGGAGCATGGGGATGCCAGAGGCGTAAATATAGGATATATATTCATAAAATAACTGACAAATATATCTATGTACTATACTTGGTAATGTTACATACTTGCCTCATTAAGTTTTCCCGTTGAGGAGAAGGTTGCTGCGAAGCAGTCGGATGAGGCAAAATTAATTTGTTAACAGGTATAAAAGTTAAGGATACTCATACGATAAAAACGTATCAAAAAAGAGGAGCAGAATGGATAAAAAACTGATTTATATCATAGTCACAGTGAGTTTAGCGGCAACACTGGGTATCACTTTTTTCATATTTATGAAAAACAGGTCCGACTCATACTTTAACATCAAAATACTTGACACAAAGGGAACTGTGAATGTTGACAGGGACGGTGGATCCGTTGCGGCATATGTGGATATGAAAATGCGTGACAAGGACTATATCAGGGTATCTTCAGACGGTTTTACCAGGATAGACTGTGACAGAAGTACATATTCGCATTTTGAACATGACACAGAAGCTTCATTTGAGGCAAACTCCGACAGGAAGCTGACTATCAATCTTATAAAAGGAGAGATGGTGGTGGAACTTCAGAGAAAGCTGGAAAGTGATGAAGAATTAAATATATGTACACCCAATACCACCATGGGTATCCGCGGAACTGTCATAGCAGTAAAGACAGAGCCTACAGCAGACGGTGGTGTAAAAACCATCAACTATTGTCTGGAAGGACAGGCGGAAGTGGTAACTAAAGGTGAAGAAACAAAAAGCATCTTGGCAGGAGAGGGCTGGAAGGTTGTGACTGATGCCGAAGGTACCGTAGTCATGAGCGAGGCAGCAGGATCTGAAGAGTTCGAATTTGCCGATATAGATGTGAATACGCTTAAAGGCGCGGATGATTCGCCCATGACACTGAATACAGATGATGAAAACAATAAGCGAGAGCTACCTACAAACTTCACCGAGGTAGCTATCGATGGGAAGAATTTCCCTGATACGATATTCAGAATGTATATCATGGATCAGATAGATACGGATAAAAACCTGGTCCTGTCAGGCGAAGAACTAGCTATAGATAAATTAAATGTTGGAACTCAGGGAATTACGGATCTTAGGGGAATAGAGTTTTTCAGGGAATTAACATTTCTTAACTGTGCATCAAACAGTCTGACAAAACTGGATCTGAGAAACAATTCAAAGCTGGAGGATCTGTACTGCGGAAATAATGACATAAAAGATCTGGATTTAACAGGATGCACGGAACTGCGTCACCTGTCATGCTATGGTAATGAATTATTGAGTCTTGATCTTACTAACAATTCAAAAATTGAGACTCTGATATGCAATGATAATCATTTGGACGGTCTGGATACAAGTCATCTTCCGAATCTGTCATCCCTGCAATGCGAGAATAATCCGCTTTGGACTCTTGATTTAAGTGAAAACCGGAATATCATATATGTGTCTTGTTATAATACCTTGCTCACAAAGCTTGATATTTCGAATAATACATATCTGGATGCATTATACTGTTACTGGAATGCACTGAAAGAGATAGATGTAAGCCATAATCCGGCGTTGAAATATCTGGATTTGGGCCAGAATCAGCTGACAAGCATAGATTTAAGTCACAATCCCGAACTTGTCGAATTAAGCTTATATCAAAACGAATTAACTGAAATCAATGTAACTCATAATCCTAAATTAACGGTTCTGAGGGTCGATACAAATCACATCACGGAAATCGATGTGACAAAAAACCCGGAACTGGAAAAACTCAGCTTTTTTGATAATAAACTGACCAATATCGATATAAGTAAAAATCCGAAGCTTACATCTCTGAACTGTTTCTATTCGGAAATCAAAACCATAGATGCCAGGAACAATCCGGAACTCACGGATATAATGTATGATTCGGGGATGACGGAGATTATAAAATAGTAGTTTTTGAACTGTTGAACGGTTTTATGTATCATAATTATTTAAATATAAGTAGAGGTGGATAAATATGCTCAAAATCATTTTTGGTGATGTAGATGATGTAATATATAACACTTCGGTATTTTTTAAGTATAATTATATGCCGGAATGGCTTTTAGAGGATGAGATACAGGAGATGATCCTGGATGTAGATAAATCTAAAGTTCTGGGAACAGGAGCTATAGACAGCCCTGTCCTCGGAGTTATAGCACCGACCAGTTTATCAGGTGGAGTTAAGACTCTCATTTTGATTGCCGCTGATACTGTGACATTTGAGAGGATCAAACCCAAGAAGAAGTAAGTTGGAAATTTTTACAAAATAGGAATTAAGAATCGCTGGTTTGTACAGAAATGTATGAACCGGTGATTTTTATGTTGAAATGAAAATTATATTGATAATGTCGCGGCTTTATGGTACAATAAAAAATTAGTGATTAAACAGTATCTATATGTTTTGATCAGAATATAAATGAATGGAGCCAAACAGTATGTATTACTCAAATGTTATTGATATGATAGGAAATACTCCTTTGTTCTCTTTTAAGGAGAGTATGGGGTACAATATTTTTGCAAAGGCAGAGTTCCTGAATCCGGGTGGAAGCATCAAGGACAGAATAGCCAAGAATATGATAGAAGAGGCCGAGAAAGTCGGCAAGCTGAAACCGGGGATGACCATCATAGAGCCTACCAGCGGCAATACCGGAATAGGTCTGGCACTTTGCGGTGTGAGAAAGGGCTACAAAGTAATCATAGTTATGCCTGAGAATATGTCCGAAGAGCGTAAAAAGATCATAAAGGCTCTGGGAGCTGAACTGGTGTTGACTCCCAAGGAGCTGAGTGTTGACGGGGCTGTAAAGGAAGCGGAGAGGATAGCTTCACAGTCCGAAGAGTATTATGTTCCTCAGCAGTTCAAAAATCCGGCAAATCCCGATGTGCATTATAAAACCACTGCTGTTGAGCTGTTTGAACAGGTAGGTGGGAAAATAGATGTATACGTTTCGGGTATAGGTTCGGGCGGAACGCTTCAGGGAGTAGCTAAGTATCTGTTAGAGAAGAATCCTGACATGAAGATAGTAGCGGTGGAACCTAAAAATGTATCTGCACTTTTGGGCGATGAGCCAGGTCTTCACCAGATTCAGGGTATAGGTGACGGATTTGTTCCCGATATACTGGACACCTCTATCATCACTGATATAGTGGAAGTATCTGATGATGACGCTATAAATACGGCGAGAAGCCTGGCAAGAGTTCAGGGACTTCTGGTAGGTACTAGTTCGGGAGCAAATATCTGGACTTCTATGAAGATGGCTGAGAAATACGGTAAGGATAAAGTGATAGCCACAGTTCTTCCTGACAGGGCTGAGAGATACTTCTCAACTGCGCTTATCTGATACAGCAGTTCTTAGCAAAAATATACTGGCTAATGTGTCAGATTACCCCTTATCCGACTGCTGTACAATTATCTTTTCCATAGAGCAGAAGGCATTGAGAAGCAAAGGTATTTGTTGCCGAGAAAATGTAGAAGACGTTTTTAAAGTAACATTGAAGCATACCTAGTCCTACAAATATGGATACAACTTCTAAAGTGGGAAGGCCTAACGGGAGTGATAAAATTGAAAAAAGAAAACAACGGTCATGTGATATCCTCTGTAGCTCCGGGGTCGATAGGTGAGGAACTGGAACTGATACCCGGGGATAAAGTGGTAAGTATAAACGGTAAAGAAATAAAGGATATATTCGATTACAGGTTTTTATGTGATGATGAAGAGATAGTTCTCGGTGTTATCAGCAAAAAAACAGGCGAATTCTGGGAATTTGAGATAGAAAAGGAAGCAGAGGAAGATCTGGGTCTGGAGTTTGAATCCGGTATGATGGATAACTACAGGTCGTGCAGGAATAAATGCATCTTCTGCTTTATAGACCAGCTTCCGAAAGGCATGAGGGAAACCCTGTATTTTAAGGATGATGATGCGAGACTGTCATTTTTGCAGGGAAACTATGTGACACTCACAAACATGAGTGATGAGGATGTAGAGAGAATATGTTTTTATAAGCTTTCTCCTATAAATGTTTCAATACAAACGACAAATCCGGAGCTCAGATGCAGGATGTTACACAATAGGTTTGCAGGTCAGGCACTGAGACATATAAAAACATTTTGTGATGCCGGTCTCGAGATAAACGGTCAGGTCGTGCTGTGCAAAGGTTTTAATGACGGAGAAGAACTGGACCGTACAATGTCAGATATAGAACAGTATCTGCCGAATTTTCAGAGTATGTCCATAGTTCCTGTTGGACTTACGAAGTTCAGGGAAGGTCTGCAGCATCTAGATCCTTTTACAAAGGAGGATGCAGCAAAGGTACTGGACCAGATAGAGGCAAAGCAGAAGTATTATCTCGAAAAATACGGTTCTAGGCTCATTTTTGCCTCCGATGAATGGTATTTGAGGGCTGAAAGGCCGATACCGGAGAAAGAAGAATACGAGGGCTTCCCTCAGATAGAAAACGGCGTAGGAATGCTCCGCTCCATGATAGATGAAGTCGAGGAAGAAATACAGACTTTAATAGACATCATTTCCGGTAATAACTATGATGTTGATGTATGCTATGTAAACGAATCATCGGATGACTATGAAGATGAAGAGTATGATGATGACGAAATCGATGATGAAGAATATGGTGACGATGAAGATCTCGATGATGAAGACTGCGACAGAGTTGAATGCTATGAGATAGGCGAAGACGATGATACCGAGTATGACGAGGATGACTTCGATGATAGTATAGAATCATCAGATCATATCGACAGATCTCATATGTCAGATAATGAGTTCCTGACTGATACAGTTTTCCATGTGGTGACAGGGTATGCGGCATACAGCACCATAAAGATGCTGGCAGACCGTTTAGCTGAAGAGTTCGGACTGAAGCATATACATGTACATCGCATCATAAACGACTTCTTCGGGCATGATATAGATGTGACGGGTCTTCTCACAGGCCAGGATATCGTGGCACAGATGAAGACGGCAGTAAAAGATATACCGGATGAAGAAAAGAATCTCGATTCTATGATACTGCTTCCGTGCAGTACTTTGAAGAGCGGAGAGGATATCTTTTTGGATGACATGCCGCTCGAAAATTTAGAAAAGACTTTACAAATGAAGGTTCGTATAGTAAAATCAAGTGGATCTGCTTTTGTAGGTTCTTTTATGAAGGACTATGAGAGGGATTATTACTCTAACGAACTGAACAAATATGAGATAGATTAGGAAGGACATATATGAGTAAACCGATAGTAGCTATAGTCGGCAGGCCGAACGTGGGAAAGTCCACACTTTTCAATGCTCTGGCAGGCGAGATGATAGCGATAGTGAAGGACTATCCGGGTGTGACCAGGGATAGGATATATGCTGATACTACCTGGCTCGAGCATAGCTTTACTCTGGTTGATACAGGCGGTATAGAGCCGAAGACCGACGATATACTTTTAAAATCCATGCGTGAGCAGGCAGAGATAGCGATAGAGACGGCAGATGTCATCGTATTTATCGTAGATGTGCGTCAGGGGCTCGTGGATTCTGATTTCGGCGTGGCTGATATGCTGAGACGTTCCCAGAAGCCTGTAGTTCTGGCAGTAAATAAGGTGGATGACTTTAAGGCTCAGCAGGCAGATGTTTATGAGTTCTATAATCTGGGTATAGGAGAGCCGATACCTATTTCATCAGCAGGAAAGCTGGGATTCGGAGAACTGCTCGATGAAGTGGTAAAGTATTTCCCGGAGAGCACCGAAGGTGAAGAAGAGGATGAACGCCCGAGAATAGCTATAGTGGGCCGCCCGAATTCCGGAAAGTCATCACTTATCAACCGACTGGCCGGTGAAGAGAGATGTATAGTGTCAAATATCGCAGGTACCACGAGGGATGCGATAGACACTGAGATAAAATATGAGGATCGCAGCTATATCTTTGTAGATACCGCAGGACTCAGACGTAAGAGCAAGATAAAGGAAGAACTGGAAAGGTATTCCATCATCAGAACGGTTTCCGCAGTAGAAAAGTCGGATGTTGTAATACTTATGATAGATGCTACCGAAGGCGTGACCGAGCAGGATGCAAAGATCATAGGCATAGCGCATGAACGCGGCAGGGGCATTATCATAGCCGTAAACAAATGGGATGCCATCGAGAAGGATGACAAGACCATGTATAAGTTCAGGGACAAGATAGTACAGGTACTGTCATTTATACCATATGCCGAGATTCTTTTTATATCCGCACTGACCGGACAGCGCGTAACGAAGCTTTTCGAGTCGATAGATGTGGTACTTGAGAATCAGTCGCTGAGAGTCAAGACCGGTGTGCTTAACGAGATAATGACCGAAGCAGTAGCGCTCCAGCAGCCGCCTACCGACAAAGGCAAGAGACTGAAGCTGTTCTATATCACGCAGACAGGCATCAAGCCGCCTACTTTTGTTATATTCTGTAATGACAAAGAACTGTTCCATTTCTCATATCAGAGATATATAGAGAACAAGATCAGGGAGGCCTTCGGTTTTTCGGGAACTTCACTCAAGATCATTGTGAGGGAACGCGGAGAAAATTCGAAGTGATAAAAGGAGATAAGAAAAATGGCGCTGCAGATCATAATATGCATAGTGCTCGGATATATCGTCGGTAGTTTTTCGACAGGATATATCATCGGTATCATAAATCATGTGGATATCAGGGAAATGGGAAGCGGAAACGCGGGAACGACCAACGCTTTCAGAACTCTGGGCAAAAAGGCTGGAATCATCACATTTATCGGGGATTTCCTGAAGGCGTTTCTGGTAGTCCTTCTCGTAAGATTTGTAATCTATAGTGATGTTGAATATGTGAAATTGCTGGAGCTTATCTGCGGGTTCGGATGTGTGCTCGGGCATAACTTCCCTGTTTGGCTCAAGTTCCACGGAGGAAAAGGGATAGCAGTTACGGCCGGTGTGTTTGTGGCTATCGATCCTTTGATCCTTCCGTTCGGAATACCGCTTTTTGCAATCCTTGTACTTACCACAAAATATGTATCGGTCGGTTCGCTTGCGGTACTTACGCTATTCCCTATCTGGAATGCTGTAAGGTTCAGGGATCTGTCGTGTTACTGGGCTATAGTCGGAGTGTCCTGCCTGTACACGGCCATGGCGTTTTTTCAGCACAGACAGAATATAAAAAGACTTATGAACGGTACCGAGAATAAGATCGGACAGAAGAAGCATGAAGCATAATTTATGAAGAATATCGGTTTTAGAAAGGATATAAAAAATGTCAGTTACAGTTTTGGGAAGCGGTACATGGGGCACCGCGTTAACGATTCTTTTAGCAAATAAGGGCGAAAAAGTAGTGCTCTGGTCAAAAATAGAAAGCGAAATAAAGGCTCTTGAAACGGACAGGAAGAACATCAAGAATCTTCCCGGCGCGGTACTGCCGGATTCGGTCGAACTTACACTTGACGAAGAGTATGCTGTAAAGGAAAGCAATCCAGAGCTTATCGTATTTGCCGTAGCTTCTCCTTATGTGAGAAATACTGCGAAGCTGGTAGCTCCTTATATAAGGGACGGTCAGCTCCTGGTAAATGTAGCAAAGGGTATAGAGGAAAAGACTTTAAGTACTATACTTAATATCATAGGCGAAGAGATTTCGAATGCCACTCTGGCAGTTCTTTCAGGTCCTTCACATGCCGAAGAGGTTAGCAGGCTGATCCCTACTACCGTAGTAGTGGCTTCGAGGTCAGAAGAGGCTGCAAAGAAGATACAGGATATATTCATGACAAAGACTTTCAGAGTCTACACCAGTGATGATGTAATAGGCGTAGAGCTCGGTGGCTCTATAAAGAATGTTATAGCTCTTGCAGCAGGTATGTCGGATGGACTCGGCTTCGGAGATAATACAAAAGCAGCTCTTATGACCAGAGGTATTGCGGAGATCAGCCGTCTGGGCAAGAAAATGGGTGCTAAAATAGAAACTCTCTGCGGACTGTCAGGCGTAGGAGACCTTTTTGTTACCGCGACCTCTCATCACTCCAGAAACTGGAATGCGGGATATCTGATCGGTCAGGGCATGAGTGTGGATGATGCCATGAAGAAAGTAGAGCAGATAGTAGAAGGCGTATATTGTGCCAAGGCAGCAAAGGCTCTGGCTGACAAATACGAAGTAGAGATGCCCATAGTCCAGGAAGTATACGAGATTCTTTTCGAAGGTCAGGATGTAAACCAGGCCGTAACGGATCTGTTCACAAGGGATAAGACCAACGAGCATTCGGCTGTTGACTGGGATTATACAAACTAAAATAAATTATTTCGATAAAAATATAACAAAACAGAAGATATCCCCCACCTCTTAGCGTAGCGAAGGTTGGGGGAGATCTTCGTTTCAGGCGGGGTTCAAGCCCCGACTGAAATGAGATGCGGAGCATCGTTTTGTTACCGAGGAAACGCTGAAGGCGTTTTCGAGGTGACTTTGACGCGGAATAGCACAAGATGTGGTGTTATTCCGCTTTTTATTTCTTTAAAACCACAATTATTACAAGTTTATAATATTTTAATGTAATATTTATGTAACAAAATATTGACAAATATGTAATTTTGTGATAGTATACGAAACTGTGGGCGGGAAGAATCGTAACAGATTCTTAGATACCACACAGAACACAAGATGATAGAGTGAAGCACGAGTTATAAACGAATTATTACACGGGGTTTTTATGAAATCAAATTTTGGGATTAAAATTGTTACAGCATTATTTGCAATATGTATTACAGTGGTATTAAAGTCAGGAGTAAAGACAAATGCGGGTGTTATCACCGCAGAGAGACCTCTTGGCGGTTTATCTTATTATCTTGATAAGTATTATAATTCAAATCCGGAGATGAGCATTCCGGAGCTTATGATCGAATCAACTTCCATTCCTGAGAACATAGCTTTTGCAAATGTTGACGATTACCTGAATATCAGGAATTCAGCAGGAGTAAATGCAAAGATTATCGGATATCTTCCCAAGAACGGTATGTGCGAAGTATTAGACGTTAATGACGGATGGGCACATATAAAGTCAGGCAAAATAGAAGGATATGTATCGGAAGAGTACCTTATCACAGGTGATGAGGGTAAGGAAGTGGCTGAACAGCTTTCAACTCTTATGGCTACCATCAAGGCAGGTACCGTGAACTTCAGATCCGAGCCTGATTCTTCTACTGATGAGAATATCATCACTACAGTAAACCGTGGCAATAAGCTTCCTGTAATAGAGGAATGCGTCATAGCCAAGGAAGATGAGGAACATCAGGTATGGATTAAGGTATACTGCGATGATCTCGAAGGCTATATAGTAAATGAAGAAAGCCTGGTAGATCTCGGATATTCATGGGATACCGCAGTATCTCTTTCACAGGTAGTAAACGGTGAAACAAGTGTGGGTGCAAACTCACTTCGTATGTCACTCGTTATAGAGGCTAAGAAGCATATCGGACTTCGTTATGTTTGGGGTGGCAATTCACTTACTACAGGATGTGACTGTTCAGGTTTCTGTCTGGCAGTATACAGAGCATGCGGAATCAACACCAGCAATCTTCCCAGAGCTTCATATGATATAGCAGCCAGCTCAAAGGGAAGGACAGTAACACTTGCCAACGCTCAGCCGGGCGATCTGGTATTCTACGGTAATTCTTCGGGTAAGATAAATCATGTGGCTCTCTACATCGGTAACGGAATGATCATTCATGAGAGCGGACACAAGTACGGATGTATGGTATCACCCGTTGATTACAGAACCATTGTAAAGATAAAAAGCTTCCTCGATTGATGGAAGTCATTATACTGCAAAAAATACAGCCTCGACCCGGGCTGTATTTTTTTTGACCGCGCGGAGAAAAAATATTTTGACACGGAACTCAAAATAGTATACAATATAATGATGTGTGTTTATAGATGCATCACAATATTTTGGTAGATTAAGGAAAGTAAAGAATGGAATATATCATAGGAGTAGCTGTATTTCTGGTAGTATTTTTCGTAGGCGGGATTCTTATACAGAAGTCTAACGAAAAGAAGGCGGCTGAAAGAATAAAAAACAGTTTCGGAATGGTTCCGGAACTGGAGTATTCGTATGAAAAGTATGAATCTATAGGATATTATTTTAGGGAGATGGCTAAAAAACATCCTGAGGATGCGGAACATACGGTGATAGACGATATCACATGGCATGATCTCGACATGGACAAGGTCTATATCACTATGAATGCCACCCAGAGTTCGATAGGTGAGGAGTATCTGTATTATCTATTAAGAACTCCCGAACTGAATGAGGAAAAGTTAAAGAAAAGAGAGGAACTGATAGAGTTCTTTTCAAAAAATGCTGAGAAAAGAGTGGAGTTACAGTCCGAACTTCATAAAGCCGGAAGAATAAACAATGTATCCGTATATGAATACTTAAGCCGACTCGGATCTGTGAGGGATGAGAGTAATTTTAAGCATATTATGTGCATAGTGCTTCTCCTTGCTTCGGTGTTATCGATAGTCGTTGTTCCCGTAATAGGAATCGTAGCGCTTTTTATGGTTTTCTTTTACAATATCTTTTCGTATTTTAAGAGAAAGAGCGAAATCGAGAACTATTATTCGGTAGTGGCATATATTTTAAGGACCCTGGAACTGAGCGACCGTATATGCAAAAGAACAGAGAAGGAACTGGAACCCTATATAGAAGTGCTGAGAGAACAGGGGAAGCTGTTTAAGAGCATTACAAGGGGCGCCTCACTTATAGTGTCCAAAAAGAGCAGCGGTGATATCCTGGAAGTAGCGGTTGATTATCTTCGTATCGCCACACATATTGATCTTATCAGGTTTAATGTGATGCTCAGGAAGCTTAAAAACAAAAAAGATGAGTTTGATAAGATCTATGAGATCATGGGTTTACTAGATTCGATGGCTGCCATAGCTTCGTTTAGAAAACTGATGAACGTATGGTGCGTGCCGGAGCTTAAGAAATGCAATAAGAATAATGTAAACAGTAAGGCCGTAGGAAAAGAAGTAGTTAGATCAAACAGCGGATGTATAGGGATAGAAGCGAAAAACATCTATCATCCCATGATTATTGATCCGGTAAAGAATGATTTTAATGAGAATGGAAATGTGTTACTGACGGGGTCAAATGCATCCGGTAAATCGACATTTATAAAGACTGTGGCGATAAATTCGATACTTGCTCAGACCGTACATACCGTAATGGCTGACAGCTACAGTGCATCATTCTTTAAGTGCATGACGTCGATGGCTCTGTCGGATAATCTGTCCGACGGTGAGAGCTACTATATCGTCGAGATAAAGTCGCTAAAGAGGATCTGCGATGCTCTGAATCCTGATGTACCTCTTCTGATATTTATAGATGAAGTACTGAGAGGAACCAATACTCTGGAAAGAATAGCGGCATCATCGCGGATACTTTCATATGTGGGCGAGAGGAACTGCATGCTTTTTGCCGCTACGCATGATATAGAGCTGACATATATACTGGAGAAGGATTTTGCACTTTATCATTTTGAGGAGAAAGTGGCGGATTCCAAGGTAACATTTGATTATAAACTGAAAAACGGCAGGGCTGTCACCAGAAATGCCATACTTCTGTTAAAGATGCTGGGATTTGAAGAAGAGATAACGGAAAAGGCGGAGAAGGCAGCCGATGAATATGTATCCACAGGGGAATGGGGAACTGTATGAGTGAAGAAAAATATGAGCTGACGCCGGTCATGGTGCAGTACATGTCCATAAAAGAAGAATATAAGGACTGTATAGTATTTTACCGTCTGGGTGATTTTTATGAGATGTTTTTCGATGATGCTATTCTGGCATCAAAGGAACTGGAACTCACACTTACGGGGAAAAACTGCGGTCTTAAAGAGCGTGCGCCTATGTGCGGCGTTCCTTTTCATGCGGCGGATTCATATATTTCGAAGCTGGTGGAAAACGGTCATAAGGTGGCTATATGCGAGCAGACCGAAGATCCTGCAAAAGCAAAAGGGCTGGTAAGGCGTGAAGTAATAAGAGTAGTCACCCCGGGTACCAATATAAACCCGCAGGCCCTGGAAGAGAGCAAAAACAATTATCTTTCGAGCGTGTTCTATATGGGTGATTCCTTTGGAATGGCATGTATAGATGTATCAACGGGTGATTTCTTTATTCAGGAATTTGATTCCGTATCAAAGATAAATGATGAGATATATAAGCTGGTGCCGGCGGAACTCATTTGCAATGAAGCATTTCTGATCTGCGGTCTTGATTTTACCGCCATTAGGGAGAAGCTGAACGTTTCGATGTTTGCGGTGGACTCATCGTATTTTGACAGTGCGAAATGTGAAAAGGTTTTATCCGATCATTTTAAAATGCCATGCTACAAGCTTGGAATAGAGGAATATCCGCTCGGCAAATCAGCCGCAGGAGCGGTTCTTCGTTATGCTCTTGAAACCCAGATGATATCACTCGACCATATCACTACCATCGTTCCTTATGTTTCCGGAAAATACATGCTCCTGGACAACCAGACCAGACGTAACCTGGAACTGACCGAAACCATGAGGGACAAAAATAAAAAGGGCTCGCTCCTAAATATTCTCGATAAAACCGGTACCGCCATGGGTGCCAGGATGATGAGAAGCATGGTGGAGCAGCCGTTGCTTGAGAAAGATAAAATCGAGGAGAGGTATGACGCCATTTCTGAACTGAACAGCAGAGTCATAGACAGGGATGAGATCAGGGAATATCTGAATTCCATATATGACCTCGAGAGACTGGCAGGACGTATCAGTTTCCGTAATGCGAACCCCAGGGATATGATAGCTTTTGCGAGCTCTGTGAGCATGATAGCGCCTATCAAGACCAATCTGTCTGATTTTTCGGGAAAGCTCCTAAAGGAACTGTGCGAGGATATAGACACACTTACGGACCTGAAGGATGCGATATTTAATACTATAATAGACGATCCGCCCATATCTGTCCGTGAGGGCGGTATGATAAAGGACGGTTTTTCGGAGACTGTAGATGAACTTCGAAATGCCAAGACCGACGGAAAAAAGTGGCTGGCAGAACTGGAAGCAAAGGAAAAAGAACAGACTCAGATAAAGAACCTGAGGATTAAATACAACAAAGTATTCGGATACTATCTGGAAGTTACCAACTCCTATAAGGATCTGGTGCCCGCAAACTGGATCAGGAAGCAGACTACGGTTCAGGCGGAGCGTTACATCACACCTGAACTGAAGGAACTCGAGGACAAGATATTAAATGCCGAGGACCGACTGGTAAGTCTCGAATACAACATTTTTACCGAACTCAGGGAACAGGTGGCAGCCAATATAGCGAGAATCCAGAAGACAGCTAAAAAGCTGGCATATGTGGACTGTTTGTGTTCGCTTAGTTATATAGCCGAGAGAAATAATTATACGAGACCCGTAATAAACGAAGATGGTGTAATAGATATCAAAAACGGCAGACATCCTGTGGTCGAGAAAATGCTGACCGATTCGGGATTTGTCGCTAACAATACCTATCTGGATGATAAAGAGAACAGGATATCGATCATCACCGGACCTAATATGGCGGGTAAATCGACATATATGAGGCAGACGGCACTTATAGTGCTTATGGCACAGATGGGGTCGTTTGTCCCTGCAGAGAGTGCTTCTGTGAGTCTGGTTGACAGGGTATTTACCAGAGTGGGGGCATCGGACGATCTGGCAAGCGGACAGAGTACTTTTATGGTAGAGATGAACGAAGTGTCCCAGATCATGAAGAACGCGACTTCAAAGAGTTTGCTCATACTGGATGAGATAGGACGTGGAACGAGTACATTTGACGGACTGGCTATAGCATGGGCAGTGGTGGAACATATCAGCGACGAAAGTAAACTCGGAGCAAAGACGCTGTTTGCCACTCATTATCATGAGCTCACCGAACTTGAAGAGAGGCTCACCTGCGTCAGAAACTACAGCATAGCTGTAAAAGAGCAGGGAGAAGATATAGTATTCTTGAGAAAGATAGTATCGGGTGGCGCTGACAAGAGTTATGGAATACAGGTAGCTCGTCTGGCAGGACTACCGGAGGATATACTTCAGAGGGCTAAAGAAATAGTGGAACTTCTGAGCCTCAACGATATCAGTTCTCATGACAGAAGCGAAATGATAAAGACAGGTGGATCTGTAGCTGAAAAATACAGGATATCTCCTAAGAAGAAACATAAGGAGACGGAACTTGAAGCTAATCAGCTGTCGCTGTTTGCTGAGAGAAAATGTGACAATATCCTGGATGATATAAAACAGCTCGATCTCTCGACTATTACACCGATTCAGGCGCTGAATAAGCTGGCTGAACTGCAGGAAGAACTGCGAGGGTGATAATTCTATAATAAAACAGAAGAGATTCACCACCTCTTAGCGTAGCGAAGGTGGGGGGGATATCTTCGTTTCAGGCGGGGTTCAAGCCCCGACTGAAATGAGATGCGAAGCATCGTTTTGTTACCGAGGAAACGCTGAAGGCGTTTTCGAGGTGACTTTGACTAAAACAGAAGAGATTCACCATATCTTAGCTCAGCAAAGGTTGGTGGAAATCATTAGAATTTGATATGTAGGAGGCAGAAAAATGGCAAGGATAAATGTTCTAGATAAGAATACCATAAACCGAATAGCAGCCGGAGAAGTTATAGACCGGCCTGCCTCTATCATAAAAGAACTGGTGGAGAATTCCATAGATGCCGGAGCTACTTCAATATCCATAGAGATCAGGGGCGGTGGAATCGAACTGATTCGTATCACCGATAACGGATGCGGAATAGACAGAGATGATATCAGGGTGGCATTTGTAAGGCATGCTACCAGTAAGATTAGAAATGCGGAGGATCTGTCATATATTACATCACTCGGATTTAGAGGCGAGGCACTGGCCAGTGTCGCTGCCGTGGCAGATGTTGAGCTTATAACTAAAACAAAGGATGCGTTTACCGCTGTAAGATACAAGGTAGTGGGCGGTGAGGAACAGTGCTTTGAAGAGATAGGAGCGCCTGATGGCACAACATTTATCATCAGGGATATTTTCGGGTGTGTTCCGGTCAGAAGAAAGTTCTTAAAAAGCTCAGCCACAGAAGGATCGTATTGTAATGAAGCAGTGGAGAGAATAGCTCTGTCACATCCCGGTGTCAGTATAAAATATGTGAACAATGGCAGAAATGTTATGTACACGAACGGCAGCGGAAGAATAAAGGATGTAATATTCGGAATATATGGTCGCGACATAGCATCGGAGATAGCTGAACTGAACTACGAGAGCGCTAAGGGAATAAAGATCAGCGGATGTATATGCAAACCGCTCATAGTCAGGAACAACAGGAATACTGAGAATACATTCGTAAACGGCAGATTCATCAAAAGCCCTGTTCTGTATAAAGCCATAGAGGATGCATATCAGCCGTATCTTATGCAGCATAAGTATCCTTTTACAGACATATATATCGAGATAGATCCCGCGCATATGGATGTAAATGTGCATCCCACCAAGCAGGAAGTGAGATTCGAAAATCCAGAATCCGTATATAATGCCGTCTTTGAGGCCGTAACTGAAATGCTCTCGGGGAAATCTCTGGTACATCGTGCGGAAAGAGATACAGAAGAAAAAGATGATTCCGGAGTAAAGGAAAAGTATATACCGGAGCCTTTTGAAAAGGGACGTAAGAATATAGAAAATTCAGGTTCTAATGGAAATACCGTAAAGAGTGTAAACACTGCAAACGCTACAAATAACGTAAATATTACAAATACTGTAAATGCGGCTAAGACTGTCAGTGCTCTTGATATTAAAAGAATCGATAATAATGGAACGACTGGAAAGTCAGTAAGTTATTTAAATGAGACTGAAACGGCTCCTGTAGGTGTCGTAGAGGAAGAAGAAATAGGAAGTACTTTTAATTCTCATGAAAAGCAGGTTTACGGTATAAACAGTAATAAAATATTTAATAAAATAGACAATAAAGTTGAAGTAGAAACGGTAACAGAGAATAACGCAAAAAACAAAGTAGATAATAAAGTAGATAATAAAGTATACAGTAGTACAAATAATATAATAGATGACAAAGAAAACAATATAGCAACAAGTTTTACAGAGGACGCATCTGAAAAAACGAAGTATGTCCAGCAGTCTTTATTCGATACCGCGGAACATACTGAGAGCCGTGAGGACTTCAATAATGTATTTAGCCGTGGGTACCGTATAGTAGGACAGATATTTGAGACGTACTGGATAGTGGAAGCCGGTGGCTGCGCATATATCATAGATCAGCATGCTGCACACGAGAAAATCCTGTATGAGAAGTTCATGAAAAAAGTTGGGACGGATGATTCTACACAGCTTCTGTCACCTCCTATGATCATATCTCTTTCATCCATAGAAGAGGAAGTGGCTGAGAGATATAATGAGGAGCTGGTAAAGAACGGTTTTGTACTGGAACACTTCGGGGGACATGAGTACGCACTATCCGAGATACCGCTGAACCTCTACGGAGTCGATCCCAGACTGTTTCTTCTGGAACTCCTCGATGAACTGTCAAAGGATATAAAGGGAAGCGTTATCAAGAGTATAAAGGAAAAGATAGCTACATGTGCATGTAAGGCAGCAGTTAAGGGTAACATGGAATTGAGCGAACCCGAAGCAAAAGAACTGTTAAAACAGCTTTTAGAAGCAGAGAATCCTTTTAACTGTCCTCATGGAAGACCTGTGATCATAGATCTGACAAAGAGAGAGGTCGAGAAGAAATTCAAGAGGATTTTGTAATTTTAGGAGAATACTATGGAGAAGAAGCCACCTCTGATAATAGTAACGGGACCTACTGCGGTAGGAAAAACCGCGCTTTCTGTAGAACTGGCACTCAGGGTAGGCGGAGAAATCATATCCGCTGATTCCATGCAGGTATACAGAGGCATGGATATAGGAACGGCTAAAGTCAGGGAAGAGGAAAAAAAGGGAGTTCCCCACTATCTGATAGATATACTGGATCCGGATGAGGAGTTTAACGTGACCATCTTTAAACAGATGGCTGAAGAGCGTATAGCAGATATCCTGTCTCGGGGAAAAATTCCGATAATAGCAGGGGGGACAGGATTCTACATTCAGTCCGTACTGTATGATGTGGAATTCACCGATTTTGATGAAGAAAAAAGAGCGGAAATAAAAGCCTTGCTTGAAGATACCCTGGAGCAGAAGGGTATAGACTTTATGTATGAAAAGCTGCAAGAGACCGATCCCGAATATGCTGAAGTAATACACAAGAATAATATAAGGCGTGTACTTCACGGACTGGAGTTTAATATCCTGACAGGTGGAAAACTCTCCGAACACAATGAAGAGCAGAGAGAAAGAACAAGCCCGTATAACTTTTTATACTGTGTCCTAAATGATGACAGGGCAAAGGTCTACGGAAGGATAAATTCACGTGTGGATGACATGCTGAGGGAAGGCCTGGCAGATGAAGTAAGAGCACTGCTGGCTAAGGGATATTCACGAGACCTTCCTTCGATGCTGGGACTTGGATATAAAGAGATGGCGGACTATCTGTCCGGTGACTGCACTTATGAGGCAGCAGTAGAACTTATAAAAAGGGATACCAGACATTTTGCAAAAAAACAGCTCACCTGGTTTAAACGTGAAAAAGATACCATGGAAGTAAACCGGATGAAGTATGAGACAGTGGATGATATGCTTAATCTTATAATATCAGGGATGAAGCTGAGAGGTATTTTATAACAAAATTGAAGACGAAGAGTGTTAAATGTGTCAAAGTCACCTCGAAAACGCCTTCAGCGTTTCCTCGGTAACAAAACGATGCTTCGCATCTCATTTCAGTCGGGGCTTGAACCCCGCCTGAAACGAAGATCTCCCCCCACCTTCGCTACGCTAAGAGGTGGAGGATATCTTCTGTTTTGTTATACTGAGGAAAAGCAGAAAGTAATTTCAGGGTGATATAGACTATGGAGGAAAAAATGGAGAATACACAGGAAACGAAGGATTTCTTAAAGTCTTTCGGATTATCAGAAGAGACTATAGCACTGGGAGAAAAGTACGAGAAGGAACTTAAACCCCGTTTTGAAGAGATAGACAAAATCGCTGAATACAACCAGCTTAAAGTAATAAAAGCAATGCAGGACAACAGGTTGAGCGATATTCATTTTGCGGCTACTACCGGGTACGGATATAATGACCTCGGACGAGAGACTCTGGAGAAGGTATATGCTTCGATATTCCATACAGAGGATGCACTGGTACGTCCACAGATCACCTGCGGAACACATGCGCTGACCATAGCTTTAGCTGCTAACCTTAGACCCGGAGACGAACTGTTCTCACCTGTGGGAAAGCCCTATGATACACTTGAAGGAGTCATAGGTATCACCAAGCAAAAAGGTTCTCTGGCTGAATTTGGTATAACCTACAGACAGGTAGACCTGCTCGATGACGGCAGTTTTGACTACGAGAACATAAAGAAAGCCATAAATGATAAAACAAAGCTGGTGACCATCCAGCGTTCAAAGGGATATCAGACAAGACCCACACTTTCGGTAGAAGCTATAGGTGAACTGATAGCATTCATTAAGGGGATAAAGCCCGAAGTGATAGTGATGGTAGATAACTGCTACGGTGAGTTCGTGGAAAAAATCGAGCCCACGGATGTAGGAGCCGATCTCTGTGTGGGATCACTCATCAAAAACCCCGGAGGAGGACTGGTGGCATCGGGCGGATATATAGCCGGAAAAGCAGAGTATATAGAAAATTGTGCGTTTAGATTAACAGCTCCGGGACTCGGAAAAGAAGTAGGTGCTACGCTTGGTATAAACCAGAGCATGTTCCAGGGACTTTTCCTGGCACCCACAGTAGTGGCATCGGCATTGAAGGGTGCGATATTTGCAGCCAGGATATATGAAGATCTCGGATATCCCGTGATACCTAACGGAACTGAACCGAGATATGACATCATACAGGCGGTAACACTGGGCTCTGCAGAGAAACTTATAGCGTTCTGCGGAGGCATACAGGCTTCTTCACCGGTAGACAGTTTTGTAGTGCCCGAGGGTTGGGCTATGCCGGGATATAACAGTGATGTCATCATGGCAGCAGGCAACTTTATACAGGGTTCTTCCATAGAACTTTCTGCAGACGGCCCCATAACAGAGCCTTATGCGGTATATTTTCAGGGCGGACTTACCTGGTATCATGCGAAACTCGGTATACTGACTTCACTTGACAGGGTACTCAAGGTATCATAACGTCAAAAAATATACAGGAAAACCCGCATTGCAAATTTTTACTATACATTTGAGTACGTTTGTGGTATAATAATTAAGTGTGCGAATCGCTTCTGCGAGTAGGAAAGGAAATCCATGAAGTATATGACAATAAAGGAACTTCCCGAAAGTGAGCGACCTTATGAAAAATGCGAAAAATATGGCGCATCGGTACTGTCTGATTCAGAACTGCTGGCCATAATCATTAAGAGCGGGAATAGGAATGAACGTTCAACCGACCTGGCATCGAGAATCCTGATGATGAAAGAAGCCAGGTACGGTTTAAATGTCTTAAATCATGTATCCATGAAGGAGCTGTGCTCCATAAATGGCATAGGCAAGGTCAAAGCTATACAGCTGATGGCCGTCGCCGAACTGTCAAAGAGAATGGCGGAAGATATAAAAAGAGAAGGGATTACTTTTGAAGATTCTGACTCTATCGCCGGTTTCTATATGGAGAAGATGAGACATCTGGAACGGGAACAGACAAGACTCCTGCTTTTTGACATGCGGATGAAGATGATATCCGATATGGAAATCTTCAAAGGAACGGTTGGAAGATCGTTTATGGAGCCGAGGGAGATACTGATAGAAGCATTAAAAGCAGATGCGGTATCATTTGTGCTTTTGCATAATCATCCATCGGGAGACCCCACACCATCGACGGCGGATATTGAGATTACTAAAAGGCTGAAAAACGCCGGTGATCTTATAGGGATTAAGCTTAAAGATCACATCATAATCGGGGATAAAAGATATGTCAGCCTAAGGAGTACAGGTGAGTTGTAGAATACTCCTCATCCGGCTACAAAGCAGCTACCTTCCACGTTAATTAGTATAAAAGGAGAAGAGAAATGGCCAGGGTATACGGTATAGATATGGGAACAAGTTCCTTGAAGATATATCAAAAAGACAAGGGCGTCATCTATAACCAGAAGAATGTCATTGCTCTTTTCGATAAGAAAAAAGTTATAGCCTTCGGAGACGAGGCCTGGAAGATGGATGGTAAAACACCTCCCAATATCGAGGTATTTTATCCCATGAGATCCGGTGTTCCTGCTGATATAGGGAACATGGTGACTATGCTGAATCTGGTGTTTGACAGCCTGGCAGATAAGTATGGGAAGTTGAACGGAGCAGAATTCCTGATAGCTATTCCGACAAACATCACGGAAGTAGAAAAACGCGCATTTGTCCACCTGCTCGATTCTACCAACATAAAGCCGAAGCAGGTAAAAGTGGTGGACAGACCCGTAGCCGATGCATTGGGAGCTGATATAGACATTAAAGAGGAAACAGGCGCCATAGTAGTGGATATGGGCGCGG
>JAEEGL014738943.1_pt1 | contig 27595 bp, 29 predicted proteins | sample 9134231 | NCBI WGS metagenome assembly JAEEGL01 (sample SAMN16246548, study PRJNA631951) | gut metagenome | biome: gut microbiome; feature: rumen; material: fiber-attached | host: Bos | place: Iran: Karaj | collected 2018-10
AAATGTATTTATTCTTTTTACTAAGTTAGCATGCAAATCTTCATAATAATCTGCAACATAACTCATCATCATAGGAAGTCTACCAGTATTTTCACCAGTTACTAACATTTCGTATGCAACAATTGGAAATGCCCACTTGTCTTCAAAGGCATCACTGATTTTAGCACCTTTAGATAGATATCCTAAAGATTCATTTATTATTTCTTTAAATATTTCATTATCTGAAACTGTTCTAAGTATTTCCATAGAATCAGTTATAAATACATTATGGTTTAATAGCGAAGCAAATGTTTTTGTAAACATTGTAACTTCTCTATAAATAATTATTTGTCCAAAACCTGGCATTTTCATAGCAATAGTTTGAACTGTTTTCTTAAATCCTTTAACATACTTATATAAAACTAAGAATGTTGTAACAAGTACAAATATAGTACCAATTATCCAATACTTTTTAGAAACTAAGAATTTACTAGCACCAAGTACTATTTTAGTAACTGTTGGAAGTTGTGCATTTTGTTGTTCAAAAAGTGTAACAAAAGATGGAACAACATATGTAAGTATAAATACAAGTATACCAATTGCAAATACAAATAATATAGATGGATAAATCATAGCACTTACAGCTTCTTTTCTAGTTCTATCAATTGAATCATAATATTCTTGCATATCATCAAGTATTTCTGTTAAGTCACCAGTAAGTTCTGCGGTCTTTATCATGTTAATAAGAAGTGGTGGAAAAACATTACCTTGTGCAGTAAGTGCATTAGAAAATGTTTCACCTTTAGAAAGTTCATAAATAATATTTGAATATATTCTCTTCTTATTAGCTTTAACTGATTGTCTTTCCAAGATTTTCATTGATTCCATAAGTGGAATACCTGCTTTTAAATATGTAGAAAGTTGAGTAAGTAAAAATGAAAGTTCAGCATATTTTAACTTTCCCCCACCAATTTGCATATTTAAAATAGCATTTTGTTGTTCTATATTTAATATTTTATAACCATCGTTTTTTAAATAAGATTTTACTTCAGCTTGTGAATAAGCGTCCAAATAACCTGTTTTAATTTTTCCTCTATCATCCTGTATTTTATATTTAAACATCAATTTCTTTTCTTTCATTTGTGCACTAGCTTGTACATTTTTAGCATTCTTTTGACCTTTAGCATTAGGAGCAGGTTGAACATTAGGTTGTACATTATTAGCTGGTGCTGTCTGATTTTGAACAGGAGTATTTTGAACTTGTCCTCCACCTTGAGGAGCAACTTGACCATTTTGGTTTCCCATCACACTAGACACCTCCACTATTATATAATTATTTTAACGTATAAAATGAATATAGTCAATTATAAAGTACTAAATTCTATAAAAAAAATAAAGATTTAACGTATATCTTTTTCATAAAAAAAACATAAACTATATTAGGAGGTCAATCATGAACAATAACTATAATTTTAGATATATGTCAGAAGCAATACCAAGAAATTTTTATACGCCAATGCCATTCCCTAAAAAACCTTCTATTGGTTCAAAAATAACATTTACAAATATATTAAACGGAACTAGTAAAACATTAGAAGTAATTAATCAAGCAATTCCCATATTTTACAGAGCAAAACCAGTCATAAATAATGCTAAAACAATGTTTAAAATAGCAAAAGGAATAAATAGTAAAGATACAAACACTCAAAAAAGTAAAACAAAAGCAAAAGAAGAAAAGCCACAAAACTCCCCTACCTTTTATATATAAAAAAACTACTTATTACAAAGTAGATTTTTTTATTCATTATAATTAATATCTTCTTCAGGTATTTCTTCTTCAACAATAGTTGTTTCAGTTTCTTCCTTTTCTTCATTTGGAGGTAAAACTTCATCATCCATAATTGCAGCTGCAATTTCAGACATTTTAACAGATCCTATTTTAGAAGAATCATCCTTACTAATAGAAGGTTTAAAAACAGATTCTTGTTTTTCAGTTTCTTCTTCAGATTCTTTCTCATTCGTCTTTGATGCTTCTTCTTCTGAAACCTCTTCTTTAACCTCACCTTTTTCATCTTTAGACTCTACATTTTTTTCATCTTCAATTACATCTTCTTTAACAGATACTTCATCTGATGTAGATTCTTCTTTTTTGTCTTCAATCTCATCTGATTTTTCTTCTTTAACAAGTTCCTCTTTGTTTTCTTCAATATTTCCTAATTCTTCTTCACCTTCAGAAACTTCAGTAGAAACATCCTTTTCAGTTTCTTCTTCAGGTTTCTCCTCATCTGATTTAGCAATTTCTTCACTAGAATCACTATTTTCTTTTTCTGGTTCTTTTTTATCATTTGATTTTTTATCTTTAGATTTTATTTTCTTTACTTTTTCACGTTTTTTCTCTTCTTTGCTAGGCTTTTCTTCCTTAGATTCTTCCTTTTTATTTGAATCTTCCTCTTTTTTATCTTTTTCATCTTCTTTTTCTTTTTTGTCTTCTTCCAAAGATAATGGTTTCTTATCTAAAAGATCACTCTTACCCTTCTTAAAAGCACTAAAGTCGATTAGTTTAGCAGGAGGTTTTAATTGTTTACCATGTGCCAAATCATTTTGATCCATCCTAGAAGAAATTCTTCTTACAATTAAATCCATTAGAATAACGCCAAACCATACTACAAAAACATACATACTCGCCTGCAGTAGAATTGTTATAGAAAAATCGTTATATATATCTTTAATTTCTGCAAAATTAAGTCCTTTTTCTTTTATTAAGTCAACTACTAAAACGAACAAAAACCATATTATAAAGAAACACACAGAGTTGCAAACTTTTGCAACGATAGAAAACTTATCATCAATAATAGTTATTACAATGAGTATTAAAGTTACAATAAGCATCGAAACATAAACTACAAAATTCGGAAAATAAACCGCTTTAAAGAATTTTTCAACAACACTATCATTAAGCGATAAAACATAACTGCCATACCTAGCTAAAACTAAAATAGCAAGCCCTACATACACAATAGTAGCAACATACTTTGGTGCTCTACTTTTAGCTTTTATATTAATCAGTAATAAAGTTGTTGTCATAACAAGTATAAGAAAAAGAGTCACAAAAAATGATTGTGATATTATAACACTAAAAATTGATTTGATTCTGTCCATTAACGTGATATCCATTTTTTACCTCCTTTTCATTAACATTGCCCATTGCAATCGATTTCACTAATAAGGTGAAATACTAAAACTAAATAATTCTTGTTATAAGTATGCCCGCCACCGGGCTTTTTATCTTTATTACATGTAACAAGAGTAAGCTGCTTAACAACTCCATTCTTATTTACTTTAATACGAGAATCACCCTTTGGATCTAAATAACGTTGTACCATTCTATATGTATACTGCTTATGATCATATTGAACAATTGCCGTATCTCCAATTTGAAGCTTAGGAATATTTTTAAAATAAGCAACATTTGTTGAACCATTATGAGCTGCCAAAATGAGATTACTAGCTTCAATTGTGGGATACTCAGATCCACAAACAACTGCTACATTTTTATCAACATTATTACCTGTAGCTCCACATTTCAAAAACCCCTTATTAAGACCAATTTTTTTAATTACCAACCTTCCAGTATAATTATAGATAACAGGATTAGGTTTGGGACTTGGCTGCGGATTAGGACTTGGATTATATGATCTAATAGTAGTTCTAATAGGAGTCGGTATAATTGGATCAGGATCAGGATTATGTCCCGGTTCTAGATCAGGATTAGGATTTACATCATCCAATAAAAGAATACTCATCTGATCATATACATCAGTTTTTTTGCCCTTGAAATAGTCATGTCCTAAGATAATAATACCACAAAAAATAGCAATTAACGCAAGTGTAACAAATTGTCTATTATTGAGTTTATCAATCATAAGACACCTCTATTATAACTAATTATAGCACAATAAAAAGGTAAGAACAATATTAATGTTATAGTAAAAAAGAAAACCTATTTTTTTTACTTACATTGTCCATTACAATCAATCTCATTGACAAGATTAAATACAAGTACTAAATAATACTTTTTATAATCTGGTCTTTTACAAGTAATTAGCGTAAGTTGTTTCACAACCCCATTCTTAGTAACATTTACTTTTCTATCACTCTTGGGATCACTATATGATTTAACAAGTTTATATTTATATTGTTTGCCATCATATTGAATATAAGCCTCAGCACCGATTTTTAATTTATCTATTTTAGTAAAATATGCATTCCATCCAGAACCATTATGAGCCGCTAAAATAAGGTTACCTCCTTGAACATTAGGATAATCAGATCCACCCATTACTGCAACATTTTGATTAACATTATTACCAGGAGCCCCATATTTCAAAAATCCTCTATTTAATCCAATAACAGGAATAATGATTCTTCCAACATAGTTATATGTTACTGATTTTTTCTTTACCCTACCAGAAGTATCATTTTGTCTATGCCTAACACTTTCTTGATTGTTTGTATCACCACTATTATCATTAGTAGTAGTATTATTAACAGGAGTTGAAATAACAGGTGCCGGTGTAACATCAGCAACATCTTCTTCCCCATCAACAGATTCACTCTCATTAGGATCAGTTATATCTGATAAAGCAATACTCATTTGATCATATGTACTTTGCTTCTTCGCTAAAAAATAGTCGTGCCCTAAAATTGCCACACCACAAAAAATTATGACTAATGCAACTGTAACAAACTGTCTATTATTAAGTTTACCATCATCCATAATGAGCACCTCTATCTTAATTAATTATAACATAATAAAAAACTAAGAACAACAATATAAAAAAATATTATTTACTTTTTTTGTTGTTGATCGTAAAGTGTCGAAGTAACCAGCAATTTATTCTTATCTTTAGAAATAATTTCCTTATCTCCATTATTAAATACTATTTCTATTTTTGAAAGTCCGTACTCAACATTTTTTACCTTTTCAAAATTACGATTAATACAATCAATACTTATATCTCCAGCATCATTATTTATATCAATTTTATAAAGAAATCCCGCTTCATCGACAACATAAGTAGTAAAAAGATATTTATACTTACTAAAATTAACACTATTTAAAGTAGTGAAATCTATTTCACTAACACTATCTATTTCAAAACTAGAAAACATTTCCTTAGCATATATTCTTTTATTTTCAAAAGACAATGGTCTTCCATTATACACAACTTCATTATTAAACGATTGATATATTATAAAATCATTACAAAAAACAGATAAATCATCCGCGCAAACATAGTTAAAGTAAGGTTTTTTTTCTGAAAAGTTATCTTTAATAACATAATTGCCATCTTGATAATCTAAATACTTTAAACATTTTTTATTATCAACAAACACAAAATTAGTAACGATTTTATCATTATTATTTACATACACATATTTTTTATCATAAGCAGGAACATATACATCTTTAATAGATTCTCCCACTTTTTCAAAAGAATGATTATCATCATCACTCAAAGAAACACTCACATAATAAATATCAGAAGAACTAGTTTTCGCAACAAATTCATATCTATCATCATCTATTTTATTATAATAAACAATAACCTTTTCTTTAGGAAGGCCACCAATAGACTTATCTTTATCATCTTTCTCCGCAACATATTTCATATACAGAACATTATCAGCATCTAAATACATATATAAATCTTTATCTTTTGAAGAAAAATCACTAATTGTTTTAGCATTAATCAAATAATTATTATTAAAAAGATAATCTATATTGTAATAATTATTCATTTCTACATTCTTATTATTATGATCCTTCCTTGTAGAGTAACTTCTATAAGTATAGTAACCAAAAATAACAAAAGCAATAACAATAAGTGAAAAGCAAAGAATTTCCATTAGTTTTCTATTTTTAATCACTACAACCACCACTTAAATAATAACACAAAGTACACTTAATTACAAAGTTATTTAACCATTAACAGCCTTAGAAGCATTATTAAATATGAGTTTTATAGTAGTATCAAAAATACTTTCAAGTTTTAAAGAAACTGTATAAATATCATTACTAACATTATTAGTATAATCTTTATCTTTATATAAAGTATATTCCTTAATATCAATTTTTCTGCCTAGACTAACATCTTTTTCAAATTTTTTAATTTCAGTATCAGTTAGCACCTTAGCTTTTTCGCTTCTACTTTTATAATAGCCTTGAGATTCTGCAAAAAGAAGAAAACAAAAAAATGTAAAAATTGATAAAGAACAAAAAATTATAATCTTTTTACCCATCATTTACCTCCATATAATATTTAATAGATTCTGCTAAAGCAGAAATAGTATTATATACTTCTTCAAAAGTATTATTAGGGCCTCCTATCTCAACCAAAAACATTTTAGGGCTATAATACTGATAATAAGTCCACTTTTTTTGAATATAATTATCCCTAACTAATCCTTTATAGTTTTTATCTAAATAATTTTTCATAATATTTACGTTAGCAAGATTCTTCTCATAATCTTTATGATTCGCACCAATTAAAAACATCATTGTAGCATAACTATTATTACCTATTTTCACTTTAGAAGCATCTCCTGTAATAGAATCTCTATGAATATCGAAAAAGTATTCCAAACTTGGATTCTTTTTTTTACTATCTTGCAAATATTCAAAACTAATAGTATAAGTACCAGAATAATCGTAACCTCTTTTTTTGACTTCTGAATTAACATCGCGTTTTTCAACAACAGAAAACACATTTAGATCTTTTAATTCTTCATACAAAATATCACTAGCAGTCATAACATTAGGAATAGTCCCAAATTTTGTAGCAGCATACTCTTCAGATTGATGTGTATTATAAATATATACTTTAACTAAATTATTATTAACTATTTTTTTATCTGCATTAGTTTTACTTGATAGTCTTTTATCTTCAAAAAGTGTAAACGAAACAGGATTACTAAACTTTTTATTAACTAATGTCTCAATAACAGCAATTTCTCTATCATCAGCAATTAAATTAAATTTCTTAAATGAATTTTTCATATTTAAAAAAGATAAAACTAATAAAAAAAGACAAAAACATATCTTAGTTTTACTCATATCATCACCAATATCAGTATAAAACAAAGATTAATTATTTTTTGTCGATATTATGAATAGAATTATTTATAGCAGAAGAAATTAATTCAGTTAACCTTAAAACTACAAAATCTATTTCTTTCGGAGTAACCATTAGATTATAACCAATTGGAGATAAAACATCTTTAATAAATGATCGCTTTTCAAAATCTGATAAATTACCAAGAGTTCCTAGAAAATAAGACGATTCTTTTTTTGATAGATTATAATTATTGTTTTCCAAGTAATTTATTTTTGAAAAAGGAATAAGTTTTAAAGATTTAACATCTTTATTCTTAATATTATAACTAAAATGCTTTTTCATATAATTAATCGTATCATTAACAATAGTAGTAGCATCTACAACTGTAGGAACTCCAATAGCAATAACAGGTATATTAAACAACTTGGAAGATATTTCCTTTCTATTATTACCTATTCCACTACCAGGATTTATACCTGTATTAGTAATCTGTATTGTTTTTAAAAGCCTATCAATGCTACTACTAGCAAGAGCATCTATAACTATCAAAAAATTTGGTTTAACTCTATCAACAACAGACTGAATAACATCACTAGTTTCAATACCTGTAGTTCCCATAACTCCTGGAATAAGACAGGAACATATCCTATAACCCTTTTCAAGTACCCCAGTAAGATCATAAATGTGTTTAGTGACAGTTACCTTTTTAGCACTTGAAACACCAAGTATATCTGCAGTACTATTTTCATTACCAAGACCAATAATCATACAAGAATCCGAATCTTTAATACCTATTTTTTCCAATATTGATTTAAGTTCAAAAGTAAAAACTTTTAATACATTATTATAATTACTAGAATCAGTTATATCATCAAAATATATTGTAGTATATATTCCAGGACTTTTACCAAGTTTTCTTGCATTACTATTATCTAAATCAATATTACTAATAACAATACCATTTTCATTTCTTTTTTTCTCATAAGAAGAAGATTTTTTTGTTAAATCAACTACCAAATCTGTTCTTATTTCATAATCAGATAAATCAATTTCTCTCACATTATCACCATTATTAGTGTGTCTTTTTATTAAAAATCAATACAAATACTACAAAAAATACTAAAACTTGCCATTTTTATTTGATTTTTTTATAATTTTTTGTTAGAATTTAAAGTGTCAAAAAAAGTGAGGTGAGAAAATGCCAAATATCAAAAGTGCTAAAAAAAGAGTAAAAACTGATGCTATAAAAAAAGAAAGAAATAAAGATCAAATCGCTAGTATGAGAACTGCAGTAAAAAATGTTAGACTAGCTGCTAAAGAAGGAAATAAAACTTTAGCGGAAGAAAAATTAAATATCGCTAATAAAAAAATAGATAAAGCTGTAAAACAAGGATTAATCAAGAAAAATAAAGCTGCTAGAGATAAATCAAAACTAAATAAAACAATTAATGAAATAAAGTAATTGATTACTTTATTTTTTTTTGATAAAATATAGTTGGTGATTTTATGAGAAGACTAATTAAACTTATCTTAATAGCAGTTCTAATTAGTATAATAATTGCAATAGCATTTTATTTTATTGAGAAGAAATATCATGATGAAATATATGTATATTACAGAGATCATATTTTAAAAGTTCAAGATAATATAATACTTAAAAAGAATAAATACTATAGGAATAGAAACTATGGGTATGTACAAAACACTGATGATTTTGTTGCTAAAGATCAAAAACACTTATTAAATATATTTTATACAGTAATCAACAGTGGCACTGAAGAATTCACTTTCTTCTGTAGTAAAGAATACACTAATTGTACAAACGATGTAATTACACTGGTTGAACACAAAGAAACCCTATCAAATGTAAATAATTTTGTTCACCCATATAATACTTTTCAAAAAATCAACACATCATATGATGACTATGGAGAAATACATATAAAAATAGAAAAAGTATATTCAGAAGAAGATATTATAAAATTAAATCAAAAAGCTGATGAAATAATAAAAGCAGCTATAACTACCAATATGAACAATAAACAAAAAATTGAAGCTGTTCACAATTATATAATTAACCATGGTAATTATGCAACAGATTCTTTAAGGACTCAAAACCAAGGCAAACAATATAATAAAGCTAATGACATATTATTAGAAGGATACGGACTTTGTAGCAGTTATTCTGATGCCATGGCAATTTTCTTAGAACGTTGGAATCTTGATAACTATAGAATCGCTTCAAGTACTCACGTATGGAATTTAGTAAATGTTGATGGTAAATGGTTACATCTTGATTTAACTTGGGATGATCCAATTATGTCTGACGGATCACATAGATTAGAAAAAATATTCTTATTAATAAATAATGATCAATTAAAAAAATTAAATGTTGAAAAACACGAATATAATAAAGGTATTTATCAAGAAGCTGCATAGCTTCTTTTTTTTGTATTTAAAACAAAGAAAGAAGACACACTAAATAAAAAGGTGTGATTAGATGATACAAGAAATAATTAAATTAATTAAAAAAGATTATAAGAATTCTCCAGATATAATTTTAAAAATAATAAAACTAAAAAAAGAAAGTATATTGCTTATTTATAATACATCTCTTACTAATAGCGATAATATCAATGACTTTATTTTATACAAATTAACAGATATAAACAAAAAAACAACTAGTGAACATATATATAAACAAATAACCAGTATAATACCAGAAACTATAATACAAGAAATAAAAAATAAAAATGATTTATACACAAAAATAAATTCTGGTTTTACGATAATTGTATTTGAAAAAGAAAAACCAATTGCAATTGAAACAAAAAAAGATCTTTCAAGAGGTATATCAGAACCATTAACAGAGCAATCAATAAGTGGCCCAAAAGATGCTTTTACTGAAAACTATGAAACTAATATTGGATTAATTAGAAAAAGAATTAAAACAAATGATTTAGTCATAAAAGAAAAAACCATTGGCAAAGAATCAAAAACAAAAGTAGCTATATTATACATGGATAACATAATTGAAATAGACTTAGTAAAAGACATAGAAAACAGACTAAATAAAATAGATATAGATATCATACTGGATAGTACCTATATAAAAGAAACTTTTGAAAAAGGCCAAAGTACATTTCCTACTATTATTACAACAGAAAGACCAGATAACGCTAGTTTAAACCTTTTGGAAGGTAAAATATGCATTATAACAGAAAACTCTCCATATGTACTTATTATTCCAAGTTTTTTCAGTGATTTATTTCACTCTGTAGAAGATAATTATCAAAATAGTATCAATGTCAGTTTTACTAGATTAATTAGATACATAGCTTTTCTATTAGCTATCCTTCTGCCAGCTTTTCATATAGCAATAACAACATATGACCATGAAGCAATACCTGCTACCCTTCTTATAAACTTTGCTTCACAAAGAGAAGGAGTTCCCTTCCCCATAATTGCAGAAGCCTTAGGATTAACATTAGTGTTTGAACTATTAAGAGAAAGTGACATTAGAATGCCTCATTTATCAGGTAGTGCAGTATCAATTCTTGGAGCAATAGTTCTAGGAGATGCCGCAGTAGCTGCGGGAATAGTTTCCCCTATTATGGTGATTATTATTGCCATGTCTGCTATTTCATCACTTATGTTTTCGAATATCGGTATGGTAAACGCTATTAGATTCTGGAGAATTTTCTTTATGCTTTTTGCATCTATCGCTGGCATAATAGGCATATTTTTCGCATGTATTATTATAATAGCCCATCTAAGCAATTTAAAAACAGGAGCAAAACCATATCTATATCCCTTAACACCATTAAACAAAGAATTTATAAAAAAAGTGCTAATTAAAAACAATATAAGAAAAGATAAAAAAAGAATGACTATTCTAACAAATACTAATTATACAAGGAGTAACCTATGAAAAAAATAAAAGGACTATTAATTATAATTATGTCACTATCATTAACCAGCTGTAATTATGTAGAATTAAATAAACTAGCTATTGTATCAGCTCTTGGAATAGATTATAAAAATAACGAATATCAAATCACTGCACAAGTAATGGATATTCAAAAAACTGAAAATAGTTCAGTTGAAACATCTTTAATATATGAAGCAACAGGAAAAACTATTGGTAAAGCAATTAGAAATTTATCTCTCAAATACCCTAAAACAGTATATTTAGGACATCTTCAAATAATAATTATTGGAAGAGAAATATCAAACTCAAAAATGAATGATATATTTGATTTTATACTCAGATCACCAGAAGTAAGAGATACTGGTAATATTCTCGTTAACAAAAAACAAACAGCAAAAGAAACACTAAAACCAGAAAATGAGTTAAAAAATAGTTTTGCAACAGAACAAATAAAAAGTTCACTAGAAAACGCTACCAAAAGAACAGGAACAGTGAAACTAATTACCTTTCAAGAGTTACTTGAAGATTATCTAAAAAAAGGAATAGATCCTGTAATACCAATTATAGACATAAATAATGATAAAAATAATACCAGTAATACCACCATCCCCACTTTAGCACCAATTAAAAATAATAGAGTTGAAAAAGAGTTTACAAAAGAAGAAGCAATTGCTTATAACACTATTAACGAAAATTATGAAGACATAGTAATAACTCCAAAATATAAAAACGAAACAATTGGTATTATTTTATTTAATCCGAAATCTAAAATTAAAACTAAAATAAAAAATAATAAAATACATACCACAATATATATAACTATTGAAACTAAAATAAACGAAGTCAATTTCAAAATAAATCCTAATAAACAAAAAACACATAAAGAGCTAAAACAAGTAGTAAAAAAAGAATTAAAAAAATATATAACGAGCCTAATAAATTATTCAAAAAAAAACAATGTAGATGTTTTAGGAATAGAAAATAATATATATAAAAACCATTATAAAGAATATAACAAGTATAAAAATAACAATCTTTATGAAAACATAACAATAAATATAGAAACCAAAATATATAGATCTGGTAACACTAATAAAGGAGCAATTTAAATGAATAATAAAATTGGTAATGAACAAGTATTTACAATTGAAGTTGGTTTAACAGTAGCTCTTTTCCCTGGCCTTATTAATACACTAATACTAAATATATCAAAAAATGCTTCTTTAATATCGTTATTAATAGGAATCATAATAGGGTTTATACCAATCTTTATGATAGCAAAAATAAGTAAAAGAATAGAAAATCAATCATTAAAAGAATACATAATACAAAAATATAAAATACCAGGAAAAATAATAAATATAGTTTTAATACTCGTTGCTCTTTTTATTCTTTTTATAAATTCATGGTTAACAATAGATTTTATAATTAGTCAATTTCTAACAAGAACATCTTATTATTTCATAGGAATAACCTTTTTCATAATAATCGCATGGATTATTAACAAAGAAATAGAAACAACTTCAAGAACGATATTCATATTATTTTGGATAACTATTATTATAATGATAGGACTTTGGTTAACATTAATTCCATACATTAACTTAGATAATCTAAAACCATATATCGATGTAAGTAAAGAAAAAATACTAAAAAGTTCTATTATTTATTTAACTTATACTACTCTACCTATAATCTATATTCTAGATTTAAAGCATATCACAAATAACAAAAAGGTTTTTGAAAAAAAGATAATTTCAGCTTATATATTTTCTTCTATTATATTATTTATATTTTTATTTTTAATAATATCTGTTTACACAATAGATATAGCAACTATTTTAACTTACCCAGTATACTCTCTTTTTAAAAAAGTACAGATATTAGGATTCATTGAAAGAATCGAAAACTTTGCTGCGATACAAATAGTAGTAGCCTTTTTTATACAAGCTACTTACCTATTATACTATTTAAGAGAAAACCTATTAAAAATAAAACTTACCAAGAACAAATTAAAAATAGGAACATATATACTATCAATAATTATTCCAATAGTAAGCATAGTTATATTTAAAAATTACAATTTAATAAACATAATAAATATATCTCCATATGTATTAACAACTTTATTTATAATAATAATTGTATTATTCATAAAAAAAAGAGATCAAATCCCTCTTATAACATTAATAATAAAACTACTCAATATCATGAAAATTATAATTAAATAATACCTAGATAATTTATTTAAAAATTTTTCTACTTTATTTGTCTTTTTAAAGAAATCAATAATCATTAATATTAAACTACAAACAAAAAATATAAAAATTGGTATAGTTAATATATTATATCTTTCAGCTTTTAAAAAGTCCCCCAAAAAAAGTGCTCTAAATCCTCTAGAAAGGCCACAGCCAGGACATGGTATACCTGTTATAGTTTTAAATACACAATTTACATCAAAAACAAATACTACTAGTATTCCAAATACAAGTAGTATTAAAAACATCAAAAATATTTTTTTATTATTCTCCAAGTGGATTTCCTTCAGCATCTACATTAATAGAACCACTTAAAACAAGTATACCTTCAATAAGTCCCCATATTGCAGATACTGGAGATAGAATAAAACAAGATAAAACAGTAATTAAAAGTTGTGCAACTGCTTTTCCAGTATAGCCTAAATAAAAATTATGAACTCCGAAACATCCTAAAAATATTCCAAGTAATCCTGCAGCCATTTTTGATTTAGGTTGGCCTTCAGTCACAACTGTTCCTGTAGCTGGTGCTTTTTTAGCACCTATTTTAGTACCACATTTTGGACAAAACTCTGATCCTTCTTTTAATTCCGCTCCACAATTTGTACAATATTTCATAATATCACTCCTTCTTGGCAAAAATTATAACATAAATATCAAAATTATTCAATAATTTCCATAACAATATCATGTTTCAAAGGTTTAATTAGCGAAAACTTATATGCTCCGTAAACTTTGTTATAATCTATTTCTTTTCCATACAATTCACAAAGGACATCACCTTTTTTTACATAATCCCCTACAGTTTTTGTTAATACAATACCAGCTTTATAATCAATTTTATCCTTTTTATTAACTCTTCCAGCCCCCAAAGACATAGATGTCTCTCCAATTATTCTGCTATTAATACTCTTAATATAACCAGATTTTAAAGATTTAATAAGAACAGGCGTTTCTTTAGAAAAATCTAATTTTCCCCCTTGTAAAGAAACATACTTTTCAAATTTATCATAAGCAGAACCATCGCTTAAAACTTTTTCGATATTCTTTAAAATAGATGCTTCAGAAACATCTTTTTTAGCCATTTTATACATAAGACAGCTCATCTTAATTGCTAAATTGGATAAGTTATTCTTTTTACCGTTTTTTAGTACATCAACTACTTCTTCAACTTCAAGTACATTACCAATGTTAGTACCTAAAGGATTATCCATTCTAGTTAACATACAAATTACTTTTCTATCATACTTTTTACCAATTTTTATCATTAAATCAGCAAGCTCCCTTGCTTCTTTTTTGTTTTCAACCAGTGCCCCTTTACCAACTTTTATATCAATTAATATCTTTCCTGCTCCACTTGCTATTTTTTTACTCATAATAGAAGTAGCAATAAGAGGTATTGATTTAGTAGTACCAGTAGCATCCCTTAAAGCATATACTTTTTTATCCATAGGACACAAGTTAGAAGTTTGACTAGAAATAACCATATTAGTCTTACCAATAGAATTATAAAATTCTTCTTTAGTTAAGTCTGTCTTAACACCAATACTATTTAATTTATCAATAGTACCTCCAGTATAACCAAGAGCTTTACCACTCATCTTTGAGATTTTTATATTTAAACTAGCCAAAATAGGTAAAACAACTAAGGTAGTTTTATCTCCGACACCTCCAGTAGAATGCTTATCAATAAAAGAATTATTCTTCGGAAAAACTTCACCACTATTAATAAAAATATCAGTAAGATCAAAAGTTTCTTCAGGAGACAAACCATTTTTACAAATTAGTTTTAATACTTCAGTCATTTCATCATCAGATATTTTATTACTTAAATATCCATTAAAAATATTATCCAATTCTTTATATGATAGTTTTTCCCTATTTTCTAGTTTTTTTATTTCTAACATTTTATCACCTATTTTAATTATATTATTTTTTATACTTTAAAACAATATGTTTTCATGTTAAAATTATAATAGGTGATAGTATGATAGATAGTTTTATTAAAAGTTTCAAAGAAACTACATACTCTATTATACCTATATGTATTATAGTAGTAGTTCTATCAAGTATATTTAATCTCGAATCATCAGTAATTGCACCATTTATAATTAGTTCATTATTTCTCATAATAGGAATTAGTTTATTTACATTCGGTGCTGATATATCAATGATGATAATTGGAGAAAAATTGGGCACTAAATTAATAGAAAGTAAAAAGACAGGATTAATTTTAACTATATCACTAATAATTGGGTTTATCATCACCCTAGCAGAACCAGATTTAAAAGTTTTAGCAGAACAAATATCAAGTATTCCTACAACAACATTAATACTATTTGTTAGTATCGGAGTAGGAATCTTCTTAATGCTCGCAGTCCTAAAAATACTATTTAAATTAAGTCTTAGAGCAATACTCGCTATTTGCTACACATTAACATTTGTCTTAATGTTTGCATCTCCTGCTGGCATCATTCCAATAGCATTTGATTCAAGCGGTGTTACAACCGGACCCATAAGTGTACCTTTTATCCTAGCACTAGGAATTGGATTGACATCATTAAGAACAGATAATAATGGTAAAAATGATACTTTTGGTTTAATTGCCTTATGCTCAATTGGTCCAAAGATTGCTGTACTAATATTAGGAATGCTATATCAAGGAACAAATAATTATGATATTACAGTATATTTTAAACACGGACCTATAATCGTTCAATATGTAGATGAATTTTTAAAATGTATCGAAGAAGTATTTATATCAATAAGTCCCATAATTGCTCTATTTATTATTTTTAAAATAATATCTAAAAAAAGTTTTAATCATAACGAAACAAATAAAATAATATTAGGATTAATAACTACATTTCTAGGATTATGCATATTCCTAACAAGTGTCAATGTGGGATTCATGCAAACAGGATTTTTAATTGGTGATGCCTTTGCAAAATCTAAATACTTAATCTATATATTCCCTTTTGCTATGATAATAGGGTTCTTAATAGTTTTTGCAGAACCTGCTATAAAAATATTAACTAACGAAATTGAAACACTAACTGAAGGAAGTATTTCCAAAAACATTATGAAAGTAACCATTTCTGTCGGTGTATCAATAGCAATATACTTTTCACTTTACAGAATGATAAGAGGAGAATCAATAATACCTTATTTAATAATAATTTATGGCATATCACTTATATTAATGTTCATATCGCCAAAAATATTTACAGCAACTTCTTTTGATGCTGGAGGATCTGTATGTGGACCACTTACCGCAACATTTATCCTACCTTTAGTGGTAGGCACATGCAATGCACTAGGAGGCAACATTATAACAGATGCTTTTGGATTAATTGCTTTTATAGCAGCTTCACCTTTCATAACAATTCAATTACTCGGAATTGTATTTAAAATTAAAACAAGAGTTGAAATAGAACAAAATATAGATGAATCAATTGTAGAGTTAGATTGGAGGAAAGCTTTATGATTGAATTAATGTGTTTAATATCAAATGAAAAAGATGATAAAAGTATAAAGCCTTTATATGAAAAATATAATATGCCATATAACTTTGCGTGTTATGCAGAAGGAACTGCATCATCCTCTCTTTTAAAGTACTTTGGATTAGAAAAAGTTAGAAAATATATGTACTTTTCATTAATTCAAAACGATGAAAAAGAAAAAATATTTAAATACTTAAAAACTAAACTTAAACTAGAAAAAGCAGGAAAAGGAATATGTTTTACAATTCCTCTATCAAGTGCTACGAAGCATATAGAAAGTAAATTTAATAAGGAGATAGTTATGAAAAAGAAAAAAGAAAAACAATATCACTTAATAGTAACTGTTATAACTGAAGGCTTTGCAGAAATAGTTATGAGTACCGCAAAAAGTGCTGGTGCTGGTGGAGGAACACTAATAAGAGGAAGATCACTTTATCAAAAAAATTCCAAAAGAGAATTCTTAGGATTCTCTATCGAACCAGAAAAAGATGTAGTTTTAATAGTAGCAGAAGAAGGAAAAAAGAATGATATTATGAATGCAATAGTAGATAAAACTGGATTAAAAACAAAAGGCGGTGCCTCATGTTTTTCGGTTCCAATAAGTGATGCAGTTGGTATTTATGAATAAAAAAAGAATTAGAAACATCTAATTCTTTTTTATTATAAATACTTACGTTCTTTTTCAAATTTTCGTTTAAGTCTAGCAAGACCTGCTGCTTCAATTTGTCTTATTCTTTCACGAGTAACTCCATACATATCTCCTATTGCTTCCAAAGTCATGGGCTTACCACCATCTAGCCCAAAACGAAGTTTTAAAACATCATACTCTCTACCTTTGAACTTACATTGTTCAAATAAACTACGCGTATCTTTATCAGTCATTTTTTGAACAACTTCGTCTTCGACATTAACATTTTCATCACGTACAAAGTCTTTTGTGGTTTCATCGCTATCAATAGAGACAGGAGCATCTAAACTTATTGGATCTGCTTGAATCAAAAGAAGATTTAACTTTTCCAAACTTATATTTAACTGATTAGCAAGTGATTTCTTATTATCATCTGTTAAAGGCATATCTTCATGATTAATACTATAATACTCCGCTAATATTCTACTAAGCTTATTAAGAGTAGTTACCGAATTCGTAGGAATTCTAATAAGTTTTGCTTTAGTCTTAATAGCAAGAGAAATACTTTGTCTAATCCACCATGTTGCATAAGTTGAAAATCTATAACCTTTACTTAAATCAAATTTATCAACAGTATTAAGTAATCCTATATTACCCTCTTGGATAAGATCAAGAAATGGCATACCACTTCCTATATAATTCCTAGCAATTGATACCACTAAGCGCAAATTAGAAGTAACTATTTTATCTTTGTATATATCCTTTTCTTGAGGAGACGCATTTAAATAGCTAATAAACAATTCACGTTCTTCATCAGCAGTTAACAAAGGAATCTTACCAATTTCAGTAAAATATTTGTTTACAGCATCATCGCCCCTACCATAAGAAACACTTTTTGTAACTCTTGTAGTAATATCAATATCATTTTCTAATAAATAAGTCGTGATTATTCTTCTTATTCTTGCATTACTAGAAATAGCATTTATTTCATCAAAAGAAACTGAAACTCTACCAGCAAACATTTCAGATAAGCCTTTATTTATTTCAGGATCATTTATAATCCTTAATCTATCATCAAACGATAACATCTTATCGCCAAGATTTTCTTGTAACAATTCAATTACATTGTTATTCATACAAAACTCCCCTTACATAAGTAAATAAGATTATACTTTTGTTTGCAAAAAAAGTCAATAACTACTTATATCCAACAGCCTTTTTGAATAAATATATATCTAATTTATTATATAAAAGTTCAAATACTTTTTGAGAAATAAGTTTCTTTCCCAAAAAAGCAAATACAAAACTAGAAAGATATACAAGGGCTATAACAAATAAACTTCGAAGTTCAGCAGAATAATTATATCCGCCTTTAGTAATTACCAAATATATAGTAAATGCCACCAATAATACAAGTATAGGAAATATATAATATAAAATTGTAAGAATTATATCGCTTAAAAAGAAACTTAAAAATGCCAAAAATATAATTAACCACTTAAGTAAAAAACAAAACAAAGTTTCCAACATAACAAGAATCAATGAAACAATTTTATTTATAAATTTAACATTATCACTACGTAAGTATTCTCTAAAATAATCCCATTTAGTAACCATCTTAGCTTCGTATTCTTGATAACTATTGTTTGTTTTTTGACCATATCTAGTAGCATACTTTTGATAAGCACTAGTCTCCTTATATTTTAAATAATTATCGTATTCTTTTCTTTTTGATTCATCTAATAACGTATCTTTCGCTTCATTTAATTTAATAGACATTTCAACAGCTTCATCATCTTTATTAATATCAGGATGCCATTTTTTCATTTGAGTTTTATAAGCTTTTCTTATTTCTTCAACAGAAGCAGTAGTACTAACTCCTAAAAGTTCATAATAGTTCATAAAATCACCACTAACATTTTAACACAAAATAAAAAAAAGACAAATCATTGTCTAGATTTATCTGCCTTTTTTTCTTTTTCTTCAAGAACGGCTTGAACAAGTGCTCCTTCTGCAAAATCTGCTAAGCTTTCATTTTCCCTATCCCCCCACTCATGATCTTTCCACCATCTATAAAAATGGTTAGCATATGTTTCAAACAAATATGCATATTCAGCACGAGCAAGAAGTTCATCACTAGCACCATTCTTCTTTAATATTGAAAGCCTAACCTTTTTTACAGGTGAAAGCCATTCACTACTTTTTAAATACTCATATTTTTCTTGTGTCATATTACTAGTATACAATCTATATGACTCTAATAAATCATTCATATCTATTTTCATAAACTACCTCCATTTTAAGTATATCACTTACAAAAAATAAGTGCAAGATACCTTCATTAATTAAAGAGTTTATCATAATCATAATTCAAATAAAATTTTTTCATTTCATTCATTTTCTTTTTATAATTATCCTTAGTAATAACATTTTTATCATCTTTCATTCGATTAAGAATTAAAGAATTGATACTCTCACTATAATGTCTTATATCTTTGTAGTTATCTAAATTAGTAATAATATCATATTCATCTAAAAAAGAATATAGATGAATATTTTTATGTTCTAAAAGTAGTTCAGTTGAATACTCAATAGCGTCAAATTCTTTACTTAAACGGCCAATTTGATTCGCTTCATCAAAGTAATAAATACTATAAGGTGGATAGAATACATAGAATTCTGTATTTGGATATTTATCTGTCAAATCAGTTATATTTTGTTTAATATTATCTTTAACAATTTCATATTCAGAATCAGTCATAGTAGCCATAGAGTATTTTATAGGTCTATTATAAGTAGAATCAACAGTAGCTTTTGAAAAAGTATAAATTTTATACCAAGCACCATAATCATCAAAAGATGTACTTTTTTCATGTTTTAAGGATTTATTAACCATTTCAGCAGAAGTAACCATTACACTTTTATTCAGTAAATATTTAACATCATTAATAACATTATCATCATATAAATAAGTTGGATAAGTATCAAGATCGTAAAAAGATTTATCTTTTGGTAGATTTAATTTATATAAGTCTAAACATCTTATAACCAATTTAATATCATTATTGCTCTTTAAAGCTGCTTCCAAATTATCATTTACTTCTTTAAAGTTCGCACCAGAAAATGATACTTTAACAGTATTAACTCCAAATAATTTATCTACTTCTGATGTCTTAAAATTTTCGGTCATTGAAGTTCCCGCTACTATAGCATCATAATCAAAATGCTTAACAATTCCATCATTTTGATACCTCTGATTATTTAATACATACGTAATGTTTTTAAAAGGCTTATGATAATGAAAATATGGATCAACTATATAAACTAATACACTCAGTAATAACAAGCAAAATATAGTTCCAAATAAAGTAATAAATACAAATTTTTTACCCGTCATATCTATTTACCTCCCTTAAAAATTAAAATATAAGAATGTACTAATTCCAGTAAGGGAAATAATACTCCATACTAGTAATATAACAACTTTAACAATATTTAAAACCGTAGGATTAAACTTTTTAGCCTTTTCACTTACATTAGAAGATCCAAGCACCACTACAAAAGCTCCTACAAAAAATAACCAAAATAATGCATATGGAAAGTATTTATTAATTCTAAAATAACTAAATAGTAAATTTAATTCAGGCAATCTAAATGCATTGGCTATTTCTGCACTAATAGGGCCAAAATTACATTTTAAAATACGATAAATAATCCTTGCCGCATCTCTTATGGAATTAGCCCTAAAGATAATCCAAGTAAAATTAATAAAACCAAATGTTATAAAATAGTTCAAAGCAGGATGTAGCTTGCCAAACATATTTTTAAATCGTCTTGTAATAACAGAAAATACTCCATGTAAAAAACCCCACAAAACAAATGTCCAGTTAGCACCATGCCAAAAACCACTTACAATAAATACAATCATTATATTAACATAAGTTTTAACATTACCCTTTCTACTACCTCCAAGAGGAATATATATATATTTAGTAAAGAATCTAGTTAAAGTCATGTGCCATCTATCCCAAAACTCTTTAATTGTCAAAGACTTATATGGCGAATTAAAATTAAGAGGTAAATCGATATTAAACATTTTAGCAAGACCAATAGCCATATCAGAATATCCAGAAAAATCAAAATATATTTGGAATGTATATGCAAGCATTATTATAATTGCATTAGTGCTATTTAAAGCTGCTATATTAGCATAACCACTATTAACAGCAATACCAAATGTATCGGCAATAAGTACCTTTTTAGCAAGTCCCATGGAAAATACATATAGCCCTTTTGCTAAATTATCAAAATCTATTTTCTTCTTTTTCTTATCTAAAAACTGAGGAACTAATTCATCATGAGTAACAATAGGACCTGCAACTAATTGCGGAAAAAATGTTACAAACGAAGCATAGTATAAAAATGAATAATCTGGCACCTCTTTCTTATATGAATCTATTACAAATGATAATTGTTGAAACGTAAAAAAACTTATCCCTAAAGGTAATAATATATGTAGCAAATTAAAATTAGTTTTAAAAATCACATTAATATTAGAAATAAAAAAATCCATATATTTAAAATAAATTAAAGAGCCAATATTGATAACTAAACCAATTATTAAAAAGGTTTTTCTCTTTTTATTACTAATATCTTTCTTCATAATAGTATATATTAAATAATTAAATAGCACACTAAAAACAATTATAAACAAATATGAAAGATTAAAATAAGCATAAAACCAAAGTGACATCCCAAGTAAATATAATTGTGCTAAATTATACTTCTTAAAATGATTTAATCCAAAATATCCTATAAGACATAGTGGTAAAAATACAAATAAAAACATATAAGAATTAAACAGCATACAACCATTCCTCGCTAAAAATATTATATTATGTGATTTATAAAAAAGCAATTATGATAACAAAAAAGAACCAAATAGTTCTTAATAAACATATGGAGCGGACGAGGAGAATCGAACTCCCATCCTAGCCTTGGCAAGGCCATGTTCTAACCATTAAACCACATCCGCAAAAATTAAATACATTAATAATTTACCACTTCTTTAAGTAAAAATCAATATATTTAATTATTTTTTATTATTCTAAATGTTCAATTTCTTTTTTATCTATATCTACTTTACTAATAGAATCAAATCTTTTAGTAATTTTTTCAGTAGTAGTATGTATATCATTTACATCACGACTAACAGTTTCAATAGAACGAGATAACTTATCCCATCTATCTTTATATCTAGTAAATTCAACACCAAGTTTATTAAGTTCTTCATGAATAATACTAGTATATTTATCTCTTTCCATATTTTTAATTATCATTTGAATAACAGTAAGCGTTGATATTAAAGTAGTAGGGCTAGTTATCCATACTCTTCTTTTATAGGCATAATCAATTATATCTTGATGATATGCATTTATTTCTGCAAAAATAGCTTCAGCAGGCAAAAACATAATAGCTTGATCTGTAGTTTCACCAGGAATAATATATTTTTCACTAATGGCATCTATATGCTTTTTAACATCAGCTTTAAACAACTTTTCATACTTATCTCTTTCAGAAACACTAAATCTTTTATCAACCATATTACGATAATTTTCAAGAGGAAATTTTGAATCAATTCCAATTGTTCCAAGTGGTGATGGTGCGAAAAGTATACTATCAAAAATCGAACCATTACTCATCGTATATTGAAGTTTATAAATATTATCATTTTTTTCACCAAACACAGAAGCAAGTACATGTTTTAAATTAACTTCTCCAAAAATACCACGTGTCTTTTTATCAGTAAGTATTCCCTGCAAGGAAACAATATCACCAGAAAGTGAATCAATTTTCTTTTGAGCTTCATCTATTTTAGATAATCTTTCAAGTACACTTGTAAAGGTTTTATTAGTTTTTTCAAAATTTTGATCAAGCCTTTCATTAACTTTATCATTCATCATAATAAGCCTTTTATCTTGTTTTTCAGAAAGTTCATTAAAATCTTTTGTAAGAGAAGTTCTAAGTTCTCCAAGTTCTTTAGTAAGCTCTACTTCAAGCCTTCCAAGTCTATCAGTTATATTAGCTTCATTAATATTTTTAGTAATACTAATAACTACTAGAATAACTAGCAAAACCAAAAGTCCAATTATTACATATTCCATTTAATCATCCACCTTTACTATCTTTTCTATTATTTTACCTATTATATATGTAAGAAGTATTAAAACTCCAACTCTTACTAATATAATAGGATTAGTTAAACTTTCAACAAGTGATACAGTTATATAACCATAAAACAGTAACATAGCAGGTTTTCCTATTATAAGAGATATCAAATATTTTTTGTAAGATATATCACTTAATCCTGCAGCTATATTAATTAAAAAACCAGGTGTAAGAGGTATAGCAAAAAGCACTGCTAAAGTAGTAACCTTTATATCTGTTAACTTATTCATCCAGTACTCAATTTTTTTTTGATTCTTTTTACTAAACCATTTTATATACTTATCTTTTACAAACTGTCTAAATATCATAAAAGATAACATACATCCTGTAATAGCAGCAACATATGAGAGTAAAAATCCCCAGACTTTACCAAAAGATAATATGTTAAGTCCTACTACCACTCCAAGAGGAAGCACTGCCACAAAAGGCTCTAAAATTAGTAACAAAAAGCCTCCCAAAGGTCCAAAAGAAATCATATAATTAACTAGTTCATCAACAAATAACTGTATATTTTCCATTAAACCATCCCCTTATCATAATATTATATCATTTATATAGTTAGTTTTCTATCTTAGAGCTTTTCAAAAAACAAAAACATACCTGTTTTTACGTCAATCTTACCTTTTTTAATTCCAATATCAAGATTACTTAAATCTTTAAGTATCTGCAAGTTCTTATCTCTTGATATTAACTGAGTTTGTTCTTTTAATTTAGCAAATCTATAAGAATGCATTCTGTATTCTTTTATTATTTCATCATCTTTCTTATCATTTAATTTTTCACGTATTTGAAACAACAATCTATAATGATTAGCTATTGTATACATAATCTTTTCTTCAGTTTCTCCTTCTTCTAAAAGATTATTATATATTTTGAAGATTCTTTCGACAGTACCAACATTAATAGCATCAATCAAATTAAATATTGTAGCATCTAAACTTTTCTTTACTAATAGTTCTACATCTTCTGTAGTAATTTCTTTTTCTTTTATCTTATATACTTTTAACTTTTCAAGTTCATTTTCTATTCTATTAACATTATTATTACAATAATTTACAAGTAAATTAATAGTCATATTAGACATTTTAAAATCCTCCAAATTATCCTTTATTATGCTAAAAACATCATATTCCAAAAACTCTTTATACTTTGTCTTATCTTGAAGTAATTTAGTAATTTTTTTTCTCTTATCAAGTTCTTTATAAGAGACTAATATGAGTATATTAGTACTCGGATGATCTAAATATTTATTAAGTAAATCCGTATCTTCTAAAGAATCTATATTAATACATATAACAAGTTTATCTCCAAACAAAGATACAGTATCTAAGTCTTGCAATACTGTAGCAATATCTACTTCACTAAGGTCATAATTAACAATATTCTCTTCATTAAACTTTTTTGATATTTTAGATATTTCTTTTTTTATGTAATCCTTATCGCCTACAAAAGTATATGTCATATTATCACCTCGACATATATTTTAACACACAAAAATAAAAAAAGTTATATCTTTATTATAGTTTTAAGTTTTTTAATAACTTTTTTTTCTATTCTAGATATATACGACTGACTAATATTAAGTTTTTTCGCAACTTCTTTTTGAGTTAACTCATCTTTTCCATTAAGACCATATCTAAGTTCCATTATTTCTTTATCTCTATCAGTAAGCTTACTAAGTTCGTTTTTTAATAAATTTTTATCATATTCATCTTCTAGAGGTTTAGTAACAATATTACTATCAGTACCTAAAACATCTTCAAGATGAAGTTCATTTCCATCACTATCAAAACTAAGAGATTCTTCAAAAGAAACATCTGCTTTAGTTTTTTTATTTTTTCTAAGATACATAAGTATTTCATTATCAATACATCTAGAGCAATAAGTAGCAAGTTTTATATTTTTACCTCTTTTATAAGTATTAATTCCTTTTATCAAACCAATAGAACCAATACTAACTAAATCTTCAAGATCGACACCTGTATTTTCATATCTTTTGGCAAGAAAAACCACTAAACGAAGATTATGTATAGTAAGTTTATCCTTAGCATTTAAATCTCCCATTTCCTTAAGATTTAAATAGTATTCTTCCTCTTCTTTAGAAAGAGGTGGTGGAAGAATATCAGCTGCACCAACAAAAAAAACACCAGAATCAAATATCTTAAATTTTAATAATAGTTTTCTAATTATCTCTTTCACAAATATCCTCCTTTAAGTTTACATTTAGGATTATATCAGTATCTTCTAAATGAAATTTGTCATTTGAAATACCAATATAAATATTTTTAAATATTTTATTATTAATAATTATCTCCTTCAGTAAAAAACACTTAATAACACTAACACCAGATATGGTAGCAATAGGAATATATATTATCTTTTTATTAGTTAAATCTATTTTTATATCTTTATTAAGTATTAACACAGGCCTTCTTCTATATAATAAACTATTACCAGTATCCAAATAGCCTACAAGTTTTAAACACTTATCATCATTATTAATAGTAACATTATATTTATTAACTATACATTGTTTAGATTTAATTATATATTTAGCATACAATACTGTAACAATCAAACTTATTAACAAAAGCATTATTGTATAGATTATTTTATCTTTAAAAATAATTCCAATAATAGTCTTTGAAATTTCAATATTAAATAAGTATAAAGTGCCCCCTAGTAGTATAGATAATATGATTAAATAAAAAAAATTATTCATAGTATATTTAAAATTTTTATAAGAAAAAGCAATAATAATCATTAATAAGCCAAATAATATTTTAAAACAAAAGAAAGTAAAAGAAGAAATAGAAAACAAAATTAAAAAACCAGATACACCTCCAAAAAAAGAAGCCAGAAATAGTCTAGTTTTAAAAACGTTTCTTTTTGAAATCATAGAAATACCTAGTAATAATATAAAATCAAATAAAAAATTAATAATAAAAACATAGTCTAAATATATTTTCATATTATCACCAATAATAATATAAATTAGATATATTCAAAACTATGTCTTATTTTGATAATTAAATAAATTTTTTGCCAACAAGTTCTTCTTTTTTTATACCATTTAAATAATCACGTACAAGCATAACTTTTTTCCCAGGAATTTGTATTTTTAAAAGTTTAATTTCTTTATCTTTACAAGCAACAAATATTCCATCTTTGCTAACCCTAGTAATTGTTCCAGGTAAAGAATTAGTATTATTACATTCTTCTAAAGAAGAAAGATATATTTTTATATTTAAATCATTTAAAATGGCATATGCTCCTGGAATAGAAGAAAGACCCCTTATTTTATTATGAATAACAAAAGCTTCATTATTGAAATTAATATACTCATCTTCCCTTTTTATAACTGGAGCAAAAGTAACTAAAGCATCATCTTGCTTTTCTCTTTTACATGTACCATCAAAAATAGAAGGCAAAACATCAAGTAATAATTCTGCACCAAGACTACTCATTTTTTTACTAACGACATCATATGTATCATTAACATCAACATTAAAACTTTTATTTTTTATGATATCTCCACTATCCATACCTTTATCAGTATACATTATAGTAACTCCCATTTCTTCATCACCATTTATAATGGCTCTTTGTATTGGAGCTCCTCCTCTATATTTAGGAAGTAGTGAAGCATGAACATTAACTGTATCATATTTAGGAAAATATATAACTTCTTCAGGAATAATTTGCCCATAAGCACATGTAACAATTAAATCAGGATTTAAAGATAAAATTTCATCATAATCGTTTTTTATCTTAATTGGACTAATAACCTTAATATTATGTTCAAGCGCTACTTTTTTAACAGGACATGGCGTAAGTACTCTTTTCCTACCTACTTCCTTATCAGGTTGTGTTACAACTCCTACAACATTTGTATTTTCAATTAACATCTTAAGCACTGGAACACTATATTCCGGTGTCCCCATAAAAACAAC
>JAEEGL011437806.1_pt1 | contig 27593 bp, 25 predicted proteins | sample 9134231 | NCBI WGS metagenome assembly JAEEGL01 (sample SAMN16246548, study PRJNA631951) | gut metagenome | biome: gut microbiome; feature: rumen; material: fiber-attached | host: Bos | place: Iran: Karaj | collected 2018-10
ATCCGTTCTTCTATGGTAAGATGTGTGTAGTTCATACGTTTCTCCTCCGGTATTTTGTTTGTGTGGTAACTGCATTTTACCGGAGATTCGTATGAACTTTTTTTTTTCTTTTCTGTTGCACTTGATAGTATAATTCACCCGGAATATAAAAAAGGCGTTTCACCGCGAAACGCCTTTTCTTTTTATCCGTTTGTTCTTTCCTTAAGCTCGCGAAGCTCCTCCAAAAGGTTGTAAACACCGTCTTCGGAAAGCACTCCGCGCTTCAGCTCCTTCGGCAAAAGCCCCGCTTCGTCGGCGGCGAAATCCCTTTTCCAAAGCTTCCCGGTATAGTATTTTTCCAGCTCTTTTTCCTTTTCGCCGCAGGCGTAAAAGTTTTCCAAAGCGGAGTCCAGTGCGTTCTTTGCGGCGGTCAGTTCGTCGAATATCTCTTCAAAACGCTCTATGCGCTTTATCTGTGCGTTCTTTTTCATTATATCTCTCCCGAAAGCTTTTTCAGAAAGATTATACATCATCCGCCCGGATTTTTCAAGAAGGAAAAGCGGGCGTCGGGATTCATCTTGCAATATGTATCGTAACCGTGTATTCGGTTTCGGAATCGAGTTTTTCCCAGCGGGCGCTTCTGCCGGCTTCGTTCAAAAACCTCACCGCTTTTTCAATGGTGTTATAAAGAGGCCGGATGTCTTTCAAAACGCCTTTCCGCGCGGTTTGCTCCCTGACGCCGGAACGTGCGGCGCCGTTCGTTCGTCCGGTTCGCAAAGATTCAAAATATTCACCGGCCGGGCGGCTGATTACCGCTTCGGCAAGCGCTTCGGTCTCCGGGGCGCTCAGCCCGCCGTTTATAACGCGCAGCAGGGCGCTTCGCCTGTCGCGCTCGTCGTCTATGCGTATCAACGCGCGCGCGTGCCGTTCCGAAAGCTTGTTTTCCTCTATCAGAAGACGTTCACGCTCGGAAAGCTTCAAAAGCCGCAGCTTGTTCGAAAGCGTCGGCTGAGATACCGAAAGCATTTTTGCCGCCTCGCCCTGCGTCTTCCCGGTAAGCAGAAGCAGGTTGCGTATCGCCGCCGCCTCTTCGAAAAACGAAAGATCGCTGCGCTGTATGTTCTCCACTAACGCCATCGCCGCCGAATCGCCGCTGTCGGCGTTCAGTATCACGCAGGGGACCTTTGCAAGCCCCGCCATCCTCGCCGCGCGCCAGCGCCTTTCCCCGGCGATTATCTCGTATTTCGCTCCGGGCGGCATCGGATAGGGAAGCGGTTCGCGCTTCCGCACCGCAAGCGGCTGCAAAACGCCGTATTGCCGTATGCTCGAAGCAAGCAGCTCAAGCTCTTCTTCGCAAAACCGCGTGCGCGGCTGCATCGGATTCGGCGCAAGGTCGCCGATATCGATAAAAACGCAAACGCTTTTGTTCTTTTTGCGGAACGGCGCGATCTCCATAATACTCCTCCGAAAAAAAGATGTGATACTTATAGATACCACATCTTTTATGTCGTATTGTGTTACAATCCGCGGTCAGAACAGTTTTTTCAGCTTAAAATACTGCGCCCCGCCGTATTCCGCTATCTCGCCCAAAGAATAAAAGCCGCGTTCCGCGTTGTATACCCGGAACAACTGCCCGGTCTCGCCTCGGACGCCGCGCAGTTTTTTCAGCGCTATCCTTTCGCCGTTGGCATAAAGTCTGTCGTAAAACGGCTGGAGCTGCGCGTAGGGAAGATGCCGGAACATACGCTCCACCGGTATCGCGCGGGAAAGTATCTCGTCGCGCGTCATACCGTTGAGAAGGTCGAAATCCAGCGCGTCGTCCAGAGTGAATCCACCCACCTCGGTGCGTACCAGACTGCTCATCACAGCGCCGCAGCCGAGCGCTTTGCCGATATCCGCGCAGAGCGTGCGTATATAAGTCCCGCGGGAGCATTTCACATCCAGAAAGAACCCGCCGCCCCCGTTTATGCATTCGCAGGAATAGATATTCACTTCGCGCGGCTCGCGCTCCACCGTAACGCCCTCGCGCGCAAGCTCCAGAAGCTTTATTCCGCCCACTTTAAGCGCGGAATACATAGGCGGAGTCTGCATTATCCTTCCGGTAAACGCCTTTGCCGCTTCGCAAAGCTCGCCGAAAGAGGGAAGAGGTCCCTCGCTTCGGGAAAGGACGGTCCCGGTGGAATCCTGCGTGTCGGTCGTTATTCCCAGCGTGATACCCGCGTAATAGCGTTTGTCGTGGTCCACAAGGTATTCGCTCGCCTTCACGGCGGTGCCCAGCATTATCGGGAGTATGCCGCTCGCCATAGGGTCCAGGGTGCCGCAATGCCCCATTTTGCGTTCCTGCAAAAGGTAGCGCAGCTTGGATATCACCATATGCGAGGTTATCCCGGAGGGTTTGTTTATCACAAGCACGGAAGCGGGTATCATAACTCCGCTTCCTCAAAAATCTTTCTTATTTCGGCTTCGGCTTCCTCCGCGCCGCATTCAAGCGTAAAGCCCGCCGCGTGGTAATGCCCGCCTCCGCCGTAGCGCTTCGCGATGGCGGAAACGTCTGTGTCCCCGCTTGAACGAAGCGATACCTTGAACCCGTTTCCGCGCGCTCTCAGCACCGCGGATATCTCTACTCCGTCGAGCTCTCGCGGGACGGAATTCACACAGTCGAAATCGCCGTCGCCCGCGCCGCACGCGTCCTTTTCCTCCTTCGTTACGACGACGTAGGCGCATTTTCCGCCGCGCGTCAGCCGCAGCTTGTTGTATGCAAGCCGCAAAAGCTCGTACTGAGCCCGGCTTTTGCATTCGAACAGACGGCGGCAGATCACGGCGTGGTCCGCGCCCGCCTCGTGCAGCTCCGCCGCGATGCGGTGTGTCTGCGCCGAGGTAAGCTCATATCTGAACCCTCCGCTGTCGGAGCATATCGCGGTATAAAGCGAATCGGCGATATCCTTGGTGATCTTCGCCCCCAGTTCCGCCGCAAGCTCGTATATCAGCTCTCCGGCGGCGATCTTGCCGCTGTCGAGGCAAAGACGTTCGCATTCAAGGGTGTTTATAAGGTGATGGTCGAACGAAAGCGCGAATACCGGAACCTTTATATCGCCCAGAAGGTTCGGCCCCGCGACGTCGACGCTCAGCGGGATATAGCCCGGGAGCTCGTCCGGCGAAGCGACGAACACGCCTTCCGCGGGCAGAAAACCGTATTTTTCAGGTATCCCGTCGGGCGAGAAGGCAAAAGCTCTCTTTCCGATCCCGCGCAGTATAAGCGCCAAAGCCGCGGCGGAGCCCAAAGCGTCCCCGTCCGGCATGGCGTGGTTGTATATAATGTAGCCGTCGTGCGCGAGCAGGTATTCTGCCGCCTGCTCAACCGTTATTCGTTCCATTCTCTATTTCCTTAAGTATGCGGTCTATCTTCATCGCTTCTTCTATGCTCGTACTGCGTACAAACGTCAGCTTCGGGGTAACGCGCAGGTTCAAACGCCTTGCGAGCTCGCTGCGGATGAATCCGGCTGCCGAGGCGATCCCCTTTTCCACGTCCTCGCTTTCGCCGAGCACGCTGTAAAACGCCTTTGCGGTCGAAAGATCGGGCGCGACCTTCGCTCCGGTAATGCTCACGAACGCTTTCGCGACGCGCGGATCCTTTACCTCGCGGATAATCGCGGCAAGCTCTTCGGCGACCGCGGTGTTAAGTTTATCACGTCTGTGTCCGCTCATCAGCGCGCGATCTCCTCCATAACGTATGCTTCGAGCACGTCGCCGACTTTGATATCGTTGAACTTTTCAAGCCCTATGCCGCATTCGAAGCCCTGCAGGACCTCCTTCGCGTCGTCCTTAAAGCGCTTGAGCGAAGCGATCTTGTCCTCGGAAATAACGACGCTGTCGCGGATGACACGCACAAGCGCGTTCCTGGCGACCTTGCCGTCCTGAACGTAGGACCCCGCGATGGTGCCGACGGAGGGAACGTGTATCGCGTTGCGGACTTCCGCGCGGCCGATAACGGTTTCTTTATACTGCGGCGCGAGCATACCTTTGAGCGCGGCTTCTATTTCCTCTATGCACTCGTAGATTATGCGGTAGGTGCGTATTTCCACCTTTTCGCGCGCGGCGATATCCAAAGTGTTCTTGTCGGGACGCACGTTGAACCCTATGATTATCGCGTTGGAAGCCGAAGCGAGCATAACGTCGCTTTCGGTAATGCCTCCCGCCACCGCGTGCAGTACGTTGACCTTGACTTCGTCGTTGGAAAGCTTCTCCAGACTGGATTTTACCGCTTCCGCGGAACCCTGAACGTCGGATTTTATAATAATGTTAAGGTTCTTCACGCCGCTTTCGATCTGCGAGAACAGATCGTCCAGCGAGACCTTGGTGCCGCTTTGCTCTTCTTCTTTCTTCTTGCCGCGGCGCTGTTCGGCAAGCTCGCGGGCAAGCCGTTCGTCCGCGACGGCGTTGAACATATCGCCGGCTTCGGGCACTTCGGAAAGCCCCATTATCTCCACGGGAACGGAAGGTCCAGCGGCGGAAAGCTTTTTGCCCTTGTCGTCGGTCATCACGCGTACTCTGCCGACCGCGGTCCCGGCGATGATTATATCGCCGTTGTGCAGCGTGCCGTTCTGAACGAGCAGAGTCGCCACGGCGCCCCTGCCTTTGTCGAGCCGCGCTTCGATGACCACGCCTTTCGCGGGCCTTTCGGGATTGGCTTTAAGCTCCAGCATATCCGCCGATAGGATTATCATATCCAGCAGTTCTTTAATGCCGTCGCCGCGTATCGCCGAAACGGGTACGCAGATCGTATCGCCGCCCCATTCCTCGGGGACCAGGTCGTATTTGGTAAGCTCCGTCTTTACGCGTTCGGGATCCGCGCCCGGACGGTCTATCTTGTTTATCGCGACGATTATGCTCACTCCGGCGGCTTTGGCGTGGTTTATCGCCTCCACCGTCTGCGGCATTATGCCGTCGTCCGCGGCGACTACAAGCACCGCGATATCGGTAAGGTTGGCGCCTCTGGCGCGCATCGCGGTGAACGCGGCGTGGCCCGGGGTATCGAGGAAGGTAACGTCCCGGTCGCCCACGGCTACCCGGTACGCGCCGATGTGCTGCGTTATCCCGCCCGCTTCGCCCGCGGTAACGTTGGTGTGGCGTATCGCGTCGAGCAGGGAAGTCTTGCCGTGGTCGACGTGCCCCATAACAACTATCACGGGGGCGCGCGGTTTAAGCTTTTCTTCCGCGTCCGCGGTCTCGTCGAACAGGCGGTCCTCCAGCGTGACCACCACTTCTTTTTCGACTTTTATGCCGAATTCGTCGGCGACGAGATAAGCGGTGTCGTAATCCACCGATTCGTTCACGCTGACCATCATTCCCATCGCCATAAGCTTTTTAATGACTTCGGCGGCGGCGGTCTTCATACGGGAGGCGAGTTCGGTAACCGTAATGGTGTCCGGCACCGTGATCTTAAGCTGGACCGGCTTCGGCTTTTGCTGCGGTTTCTGCTTCTGGTTCTTGTCGGGCATCTTTTTGCCCTTCTGCGGCTCCGCGTATTTGTTCTTTTTCTTTATTTTCTGGACGTTCGTGGTCTTGTCGGAAACGACGCTGTCGTATTTAAGGACGTTTTCGTCGTATCTCGAAAGGTCAACGTTCGAAGTGCCGCGCGTGTCGACAACGCGCACCTCATCGCGTGAGCGCTTTTTCTGCGGGGCGGCGGGCTTTATGCCGGCGGCTTCCTTCTTTCTGCGCTTTTCGGCTTCCGCGGCGGCGCGCGCCTCCTCCAGCTTCCGGCGCTCCTCCTCCTTCTTGGCTTTCTTCTTGTCGTCGTATTCCTTGAAGAACGCGGTTATATCGACGGGGTTCTGCTGAGTCACCGTTTCGAAAATAATGCTCAGCTCCTCCTCGTCGAGCACAGCCATATGCGTCCTTCCGATATATCCGGCTCCGTCAAGAATGGTTATAATGTCCTTGCTCTTTATATTAAGGTCCTTCGCAAGGGCGTTTATTCTGTATTTTTCACTCGTTGTTGCCATATGTTACATCCCTCTTTCTCTGTTGGCGGTTTGGGCTCCGGTGCTTTTTTTGTATGCCGTAACGAAGCCGGGATCGGTTATCGCGACCGCGGCGGAGCTGCTTTTTCCGATCGCGCGCCCCAATTCTTCGGAACCGGCGTCGCACACGACGCATTCGACTTTGTAAAAGCGCGATTTATCGGAAACCTGCTTTTTTGTGTTCTCGGAAGCGTCGCTTGCGATAAGCACAAGCTTTGCTTTCCCGGCACGGACCGCTTCCACCGCGTTGTTCGCGCCCGCGGCCGTCTTCCCGGCGCGCGTCGCAAGTCCCAGAACTCCAAGCGTGTTTTTGTTCACGTAGATCGCCTCCCGGTCAATTACTGTTTTCCGCCGCAAGCTGCTTTTTAAGCGTTTCGTATACCTCGTCCGGCACGCGGCACTTAAAAGCGCGTTCCAGCCGTTTGGACTTTACCGCGGCGGCAAGGCAGGCGGAGCTGCGGCAAACGTACGCGCCGCGCCCCGGCAGCTTCCCGGTGGGGTCGAAGCAAACGGCTCCGTCGCTGCCGCGCACCACACGCGCAAGTTCGCGCTTGTCCTTCATTTCGTTGCAGCCCACGCATTTGCGCATGGGGGTTTTGCGTTCGGTCAAAGCCAAAGCACCTCCCGTTACGGGCAATTATTCCCCGGCTTCCGCCGCTTCGCTGCGGCTGCTCTTAATGTCTATCTTGCAGCCGGTGAGCTTCGCGGCGAGACGGGCGTTCTGCCCTTCCTTGCCTATCGCGAGCGAAAGCTGATCGTCGGCGACGCGGACTCTGTAGGACCTGTCGCTGTCGGGCAGCTTCTGCACGGAATCGACCGTGGCGGGCGCGAGCGCCGCGCTTATGAATTCCTCGGCGTTTTCGCTGTAAAGGATGATATCTATCTTTTCCCCCGCGAGTTCGGCGGTCACGTTGTTCTTACGCATGCCCTTGGGGCCGATGCAGGCGCCTATCGCGTCGACGTTTTCATCGTTGGAGCAAACGGCGATCTTGGTCCTGCTGCCGGGTTCCCGCGCGATGCGCTTTATTTCCACGGTGCCGTCCTTTATCTCGGGCACTTCAAGCTCGAACAGGCGCGACACCAGCCCGGGATGCGTGCGCGAGAGCTGAATGCTCGGTCCTCTCGCCGCCTTCTTTATCTCGGTGATAAAGACCTTTATCCTGTCGCCGACCTGAAGGTTTTCGTTGGGTATCTGGTCGTTGCGGAAGAGCACCATCTCGTTCTTGCCTATCTCCAGAGTGGCGTTGCCGCTGTTCGGATCGACTCTAACGACCACCGCGGAAACGATATCTTCCTTCTTTTCCTCGTATTCGCGTATGAGATTTCCTCTTTCGGCTTCGCGGATGCCCTGGATTATGACCTGCTTCGCGGCCTGCGCTGCTATCCTGCCGAAGTTCTTCGTTTTTATCTCGACTTCGTAAACGTCGCCGAGCTTGTATTTCTTGGATTTCATATGCGCGTCGGACAGAGATATCTCCGTGATGGGGTCGATCACCTCGTCGACGACGGTAAGCTGGCGGTACATACGCACCTCCTGCTTAAGCGGGTCGAGCTTTATCCTCGCGTTCTCGTGCGAGGAATTCTCCTTGCGGTATGCCGAAAGGAGCGCCGCTTCGATGCGTTCGAGCATATACTCTTTGGAAATGCCTTTTTCCTTTTCGAGCAGGTCGAGTGATTCAAAAAATTCCTTGTTCATTTGTTACTCCTCGTTATTGCCGCCTTCAACGGCAGCTTCGTTGAATTCCGCTGTGATGCGGGATATTTGTTTCTTGTTGAACGTCCTCCGTTCGCCGCCGGACTCCAGCACGATATCCGTGCCGTCGTATTCTTCAATAATACCGGAAAACTCCTTTTTTCCGTCCGTTGCGGTGTAAAGCCCGACCGTTACCGGGATCCTGCTCTCGGAAACGAATCTTATATGTTCGTCGCGGTTGAGCGGGCGCACCACTCCGGCGGAAGATACCTGCAGGCAGTAGCTTTCCTCGATCGGGTCCATTTCGTCGATCAACGGTTCGATAAGCTTTGTCACCGCCGAGCAATCGTTCAGCGATATCCCGCCTTCGCGGTCTATGGATATCTCCAGTATCATCTCCGGGCCCTCTTTGTAGTATGCCACGTCCCACAGTTTGTAGCCGGCGCCTTCGATAAGCCCGGCGACCGCGTCGCGCACTCTCGCGGCGACGCCGGTTTTTTTGTCTGCCATAAGACCTCCGTTTTTTGTCCATTCACGAATCAAGAGAGGGTTTTTATTTGACCCTCTCTTGATATACTTAATTTTCCTTATGGCGTTATTATACCATAGTCTCCGACGATTTACAATAGTTTTTCGAAAAAAACTTGCGGCTGAAAGCGATTTTAACGCTTATTTTCGTTGTAAAAGCCCAATTCTCCGGCTTTTTCCCAATCCACGAACAGCATGTTCCTTTTTTTGCCCTTGGAATCAGGCAGTGCGCGCTCCGAAATAATGCCCGCGTCCTGCAGCGCCTTCATCGCCTGTACGGCGCGCTGCTTTTCCGCCCTGTTGCGGCATTTGGCGGCTACTTCCTTGAGCGCCTCGTTATAGGTGGGACTGCGGTTTGATTTAAGATAATCGAAAACGTGTTTGTAAAATCCTTCGTTAAGCTCGGCTTCGTCGGGCACCACGCGGAAGCTGCTCGCCGTCTCGCGGAGCTGCTTCGAAAACGAACCGTTCACGCCGTATACCACGACTTCCTTGCGGTAGAAGTTCTTCAAAAACGAAGTGACCGAGCTGAAATGCCCGTCGCCCGAAAACAATATAAAAACGTCGATATCGTCGGAAGAAAGCGCTTTTTGATAAATATTGTCCAAAATAATGAAATCAGTGAAGTCTTTTTTGACTCCGTTCGGGCTGCGCGTGTCGATTATCTTGTTGGAAAACAGTCTTATCCTGCCTATTTCATCGGCAAGACTCTTGTGCGAGAAATCCGCGAAAAAGTTGACTTCCACGAGGTTGTAGTTACGGTTCAGCTCCTCGAACCATCCTTTTATGTTCGGAAGCGTGCCGTAGTTGTTTTTAAGCGATATGTACCAATGTTCGTAGTCGACGAACGCGACCGCCTTCGGCAGGTCGGCGTCATATCGCGGAGCCGGTTGAGGTTTCGCGGTCTCTTTTTTGAAAAAACTCAGTATGTCGTTACCTCCTTTCCATATGATCTCACTTTAATTATACACGAAAATGCCGCCGTGTCAATAGTTTTGCCGCGTCAAATAACCTTTCATTTCCTCTATTATCTTCTTTTCGAGGCGGGAAATATAGCTTTGCGATATCCCCAGCACGTCCGCCGCCTCCTTTTGCGTAAGCTCGCGCCCGCCCCTGTTTATCCCGTAGCGCAACTCTATTATCCTGCGGTCCCGCGGGGAAAGCCCGGCGAGCGCCTGCGCTATCATCCGCCGGTCCTCGCTCTCCTCTATGCTTTTGTAAACGTAATCGTTTTCGGTGCCGAGAATATCGCTCAACAGCAGCTCGTTGCCGTCGTAATCGACGTTCAGCGGCTCGTCGAGCGAAAGCTCCGTCTTCGCCCCGCCGTTCTTGCGTATATACATAAGTATCTCGTTCTCTATGCACCGCGAGGCGTAGGTCGCCAGCTTTATCTGCTTGTCCGGGCGGAAGGTGTTTATGGCTTTTATAAGCCCTATGGTGCCTATCGAGATAAGGTCTTCTATCCCGATCTGCGTGTTTTCGAACTTCCGCGCGATGTAAACGACAAGCCGCAGATTGCGCTCTATAAGCAGGTCCCGCGCCGCCGGGTCGGTTTCGAGCCGTTCGGTAAGCTCGTTTTCCTCCTCCTTGGTAAGCGGCGGCGGAAGCGTCTGCGGGCCGTTGATGTAATGCAGCCCGTTTTTTTCGGCAAGGATCAGTCTGAGTTTCGCGATGATCGGCGAATAAAGCGTTTTAAGCATTTCGGTTCCTCCCTGTTTACAGTAATTCCGCCGGAAGTATCCCGTCGTAGCCGGAATACTCCGCCGTTTCGGTGTCGATCCCTATAAAAGCTTCCACTTCTTTGTTTTTCAGGTCCGGGGCGGCGATCTCCGCCTTTTCCGGGCGGAATCCGTAAAGGCATCCCGCGCCGTTCGCGGTCTTATAAGGAATAAGCCGTATCTGCGCGGGGAACGCGCCGCCGAGCGGGTCGGAAAGCGGGTAGGGGAGCGCCGTGTGCGAAAGCACGATGACCGGGAGCGCGGAAAACGGCTCCGTGACCAGATTCCCGCTGTCCACCAGAAGCCGCGCGCGCACCGTTTCGCCGCAGGCGCGGAATTTAAGCGTACAGCAACGCGTTTTCCTGCTCCGCCTCGCCGCGAGCCCGTAAAGCGCCGCCGCCAGCGCCGAGAACGCAAGTATCGCCGCGAACGCCGCCGGGCTCTGTCTTCCTCCGGCGCCTTCGCCGTACGCCAGCCCGAAAACGCCGTTCACCAGACCGCCCACAAGCGCCTCCGTCGCCGCGAATGCCGCGAACACAAGCGCAGTTTTCTTTATCCCCGCCTTTATTCCGAACGCCGCGGCGCAAATCAGCGCTCCGGCGGCGACGTGCATCGCAAACGCGGCGGCGTCCGGCAGCTCCGGAAGAAGCAGCGGCACGAAAGAATATCCGCCGCCGATCGCCGCGGCCGCAACCGTACGCCGGGGCCTCGCCCCGCGTCCGCACAGCCGCCCCGCGATAAAAAGGCACAGCAGATCCACGCAAAAGTTTATCAAAAACAAAACGTCCGCATAAACCGTCTGCGTCTGCTCATACATATTCAACACCCCCCGAACGCCCTGTGCGTATTATAACTCATACGGTATGGGGAATGTTGTCGCAGGGTGTACCTGTTCCGAAACGCGGTGAAATTTATGAAAAAACCCTTCGTCGTCCTCCTCAAAAACAAAAAGGCGGCGTTTGCCGCCGCGGTCCTGCTCACCGTTTTCGCGCTTTATTTGCTGTTCTCACCGGGCGGCTCAGTCCCGGCGTTCGCTTCCGGCGAAGGAGGTTCCTTCCGGCGCGGAGTCTTCGATCTTGTCCGCGGAATGGTCTCCTGAAATGCCGTGGATAAGCTTCCCGAGGGCGAGATTGCGCGTATCCGCGTTCGTACTGCCCGCCGCGCTGCTTATGCTCGCGCTGGAATCGGCGCTCCCGTTCGCCCTGCTCGCCGCGTCGGCGCTGTTCCACGAATGCGGGCACCTGCTCGCGCTTAAAATACACGGCGCGCGCCCCCGCCGCATAGACCTGCTCCCGATGGGCGCGCTTATCGTCTGCCCGGAGGGGATGCCGTATAAAACGGAATTCACGGTGGCGCTCGCGGGGCCGACGTTTTCGTTCGCCGCGGCTGCAGCTTCCGGGGCGGCATACCTGCTCTTCGGCGGCGTATATCCGCTTTACGCCTGCCTAATAAACGCTCTGCTGGCGTTCTTCAACCTGCTTCCGGTAAAAAAGCTCGACGGCGGAAAGGCGCTTTGCTGCCTGGCGGCGATGCGCGGTGCCGACGCGGAATCATCCGCCCGTATATGCGATACCGCAAACGCGCTTTCGGTTGCTTTCTGCGCCCTGCTCGCGGCGGCGGCGTTCGTCTGCTCCGGCTTCAACCCCGGCGCCGCAGTACTTATGCTTTCGCTTGCGGCGCAGATAATATAGCCCGCGCCCGTTTTTTTTGTGCCCGCGGCGCGTATCTCCGCCGCAAAAGCGTACGCGGCAAAAGGAAAACCGACCGAAACAAGGATGCGTTTCCTTGATACAGCCGGTTTTTCAAACGTTTTTTATTCAGCCCGAAGCGGGCGGTTTTCAGTTGGAAGCGGCCCTCGCTATGCTTTCCTCTTCCTCTTTGGCGTTGACGTCGCGCCAGTCGGAAAGCTTAAGGTTCCTCAGATCGAAATAACCGAACCAACTGTCGCTCTTGATGCCGGATAATTCGTCGCTCGCGACGTACGCGCCGCCGTACCATAACACCGGTGCGGAGGGGCAGAGATCGGCAAGCAGTTTTTCGGCTTCGTGCAGCTTTTCGGCGCGCTGCGCGCGGTCCTTTATGTGGATTATCGAATCGATCAGCTCGTTGTATTCCTTGTTGTCGAGATTGGTGTAGTGCGGATTGAATATCTCGTCGTCGGAAGCTTCGTCCACGCTGATCTCAACGCCGGTGCCGCTGTACTGAGTGGCGTAGGGAGCGAGATACGCGAACGGATCGACGGAGCCCATAACGGTGTTCAGTGCGATAACGTCGTAGTCCCTTGCTTTCAGCGCCGCGATGAATTCGTTGTAGTAAAGTCCGTTTGTGCCGACGTCGTATCCGAGCTTGCTCCAGGTCTCGGCGGCTTGCTTCGCAAGCTTTTCGTAAACGTTCTGGCTGTAATCGACGGCGCCCCTTGTAAGACGGGCGTAATCCTTCTGGGTGTATTTGTTCTCGGGGATAAGATAAGTTATCGTGAACGAGCCGCGCCCGCGCCCGCCTTCAACTGCGCTCGCCTGGAAGAGATCGCCGCCGACCTTGCGGAAATCGTCCTTGCGGCTTGTGTTGAACACTCCGGCGGGGACGTATCCCGTCGCCGGGACGGCTCCGGTGCCGAGCAGCTCCGCAAATGCGTTCCTGTCCAAAGCGGCGGAAAGCGTTTTGCGGACGTTCGCGTCGGCAAGCACTTCGTTCGCGGTGTTGAAATAGAAGCCGTAGCCGTTCAGAGTGCTGTATTTTTTAAGCTTGGATTCGTACTTCGCGTAGGTGTCTTTGTTGAAAACGCCGAGCATGAACAGTTCTCCGGAATCGAAACGGTTCGCCTGGAACTGCTCCTGTGTGATACCGCTTTCATCGGGATAGTAGGAATACTGCCCTTCGAAATAATAGCAGGCGATGCGGTAGGGAAGAACGTATTTGTCGAGCGCCTGTTCGTCGTCGGTGCGCATATAATAAGCGTTGCGCTCCAGCACGAGACGGCAGGCGAAGTTTTCGGTCCAGTCCTGGTCCTCTTTGTCCTTTTTCTCGTGGGGCATTTCCATCGACTGTATTCTGAACGGGCCGTTGCACGCCATACTGCCGGCGCTGGAAGCCCAATCGTCCCCGGCCTTTTCGGAACGGGTTATAATATCCTCACGTGCGGGGGAGAGGTGGACGTTCGCGATGGATTCAAGGAACAGATCGATGTCGTACTCTTCCTCGAAAGTGACTTCCAACAGCTTGTCGTCGACGGCGGCGAGCCCGAGGTCGTCGATAGTGCCGAGCCCGGATTTAACGGAACGCGCGCCCTTTATCGGATAAAGCAGCGAAGCGTACGGGCTGTCGATAGCCGGATCGAGTATGCGCCTCCAGGCGTATATAACGTCGTCCGCGCGGACCGGGCGGTTGTCGCTCCAGGACGTTTCTTTAATAACGAAATACATCTTGTGGAGCTGATATATTCTGTCGTACTTATAATACCATTCGGTGGAAAGCGCGGGCTGTATCTTGCCGTCGGCGTCAATGGTGACCAGCGGTTCGAATATAAGCGAAAGTATTGTTTCCGCGTCGGCGTTAAGCTGTATCACGGCAGGGTCCAGAGTCTGCGGATACTGTGTAAGCGCAACGCGTATCACCGCGCCCTTTTCGTTTTCTTTCAGCGAACTGCATCCTGCGAGCATGCCCAGGCAGAACACGGCGCAGAGCAGTAATGCGATAATTCTTTTCATAGGTACCTCCGGGAAAAGAGTATATACTTATAGATAATGTATTATAGCACCATTTTCGGGAATAATCAAGCACCAATCACAAGCGAGACCGCTATTTGTCGAAAATCACAAAACGGCGCGAATTCTCTTGTGCATTTTTACAAATCGCACGCCGAAAAAAGAACCGCCGTAAAGGCGGTTCCCATTTCGATCCGGGGTTCGATCATTTAAGAAGACTGAGCAGATTGAATTCGCTGAATACCTTTACGGTGACGAGCGAGATGGTGCTCATTATCTTAATAAGGATATCGAGCGAGGGGCCGACGGTGTCTTTAAGCGGGTCGCCCACGGTATCGCCGACGACCGCGGCATCGTGCGCGGGGGAGCCCTTGCGGTGACCTTCTATCGCGCCGGTCTCGATATATTTCTTGCCGTTGTCCCAGGCGCCGCCGGCGTTCCCGGTGAACAGCGCGAGCATTATCGCGCTGATCGTTGCGCCGACAAGTATGCCGCCGACGAACTCCGCGCCGAAGATAAAGCCGCAGACGACGGGGAAGAGTATGCAGAATATCGCGGGGACGCGCATTTCTTTAAGAGCCCCCTGCGAGGAGATCTCTATGCAGGTCTTGTAGTCGGGAAGCACTTCGCCTTCAAGCAGACCTTTGATCTCCCTGAACTGGCGGCGGACCTCCTCGACCATCTTGCGGGCGGCTTTCGCGACCGCTTCGATAAGCATACCGGAGAACATAAACGGAAGCGCCGCGCCGATTATCACGCCGACGAGCACCAGCGGTTGTATCGCGTTGAGCGAGATATAATCGAGCGCGCCCTTGCTGAAGTCGGAAACGTCCTTTGCGGCGGGGGTGTATGCGAAAATGTAGGAAGTCATCATCGAAAGCGTGGCGAGCGCGGCGGAGCCGATGGCAAAGCCCTTGCCTATTGCGGCGGTGGTGTTGCCGACGGAATCCAGCTCGTCGGTGATCTTGCGGACGTCTTCCTCCAGATAACTCATTTCGGCGATACCGCCCGCGTTGTCGGATATCGGGCCGTAGGTGTCGACCGAAACGGTGGCGGCGACGAACGAGAGCATACCGATCGCGGCGGAAGCCACGCCGAACATCCCCGCGAGCTCATACGAAGCGAATATCGCGATCCCGAGCACCACGCAGGGAAGCATGCAGGAGATCATACCGAGCGAAAGCCCCTGGGTAATGGTGAGCGCGCTGCCTTCGATCGAGGCGGAGGCGACTTTCTTGGTGGGTTTGTAATCGTAGCTGGTGTAGTATTCCGCTATGCGGCCTATCACGACGCCGGAAATAACGCCTATCGCGGCGGCTATCCACGGCGAAGCGAAGCCGACTTTGAATTCTATGTGGCTGAATATTTCCGCGGTGTAATCCTTGAATATAAGGTAGGTCACAAGGAACCCGATAACAATCGTGAGCCCCGCGGAGATCCAAGTGGCGGTGTTAAGCTCCCTGTGGGGATTATCCGAAAGCTTTTTGCGGATGAAGAGGGAAGCGATGCCGATTATGCAGGAGATGAGCCCGACAGCGGAGAACGCGAGCGGGAACATTATAAGCGAACGGAGAATGTCGGTATTGCCGTAAACGCCCTGAATGAACAGCTCGACGGCAAGGATGGAACCGGAAAGCAGCGCGCCGACGTAGCTTTCGAGCAGGTCAGAGCCGAGACCGGCGACGTCGCCGACGTTGTCGCCCACGTTATCGGCGATGGTGGCGGGGTTGCGCGGGTCGTCTTCCGGGATGTGCGCTTCGGTCTTGCCGACAAGGTCGGCGCCCATATCGGCAGCTTTGGTGTAAATACCGCCGCCGACGCGCGCGAACAGCGCGATTATCGAGCAGCCGAGCGCGTAGCCCGAAAGCGTCATGGTGAAGGAGGATTCGAAAATGTCAACGCCGCACAGCGCGAGAATGCTCTTGCTCGAGGAGGCGACGGTGTGGCTGGCCGCCGCGTCGATCTGGCCGAGCGCGACGCCGAACACGAGAAAGACTATGAAGATGCCGAACAGGGCGTTCGCGGAAACGCAAAGACCCATAACGGAGCCGCCCTTGAACGCCACTTTAAGCGTTTCGGGGAGCGATTTGGTGGTGCGCGCCTTGTTGGTAACGCGAACGTTCGCGTAGGTCGCTATCTTCATACCGACCCAGCCGGCGCTTCCGCTCATGACCGCGCCGATTATGAACGCGACCGCGGCGGACCAGGAAATAATGAGTGCAAGCACGACTGCCACGCAGGAGGCGACTATCGCGATTATCTTGTACTCGTAGGTGATAAAGGCGTTTGCGCCGATGCGGATCGCGCTTGCGATCTCACGCATACGGTCGGTGCCTTCATCGAGTTTTTTGACCGCGAAAAAGTTGAACGCCGCATAAGCAAGACCGCCGAGCGATGCAACTATCACGAGGCCGAGAACAACCGAGAAGCTCATAATATGTTCCCTTTCCGAAAATGTAATGTGTTGTTGTGCCGCGCGGAAAACGGGCTTTTGCATACGCTTTTCCGCGAATGCCCATTCTTCGCACGTTACATATTATAAATATATGTAGCAAGATGTCAATACCAAATCGAAAAAATCTTCGCCGCGCGGCAATATTTGTGGAAATTTGTATGTTTTTGCTCAAAACCCGCTCTTCGACATTGACATTTTGCTTTGTATGTGGTACAAGATATATGTTGTCCGATACAAAAAAGACAAACAAAACAACAATATATAAGGAGAGCGTTATGAACATCCTTCCGCAACCCAGGAAACTCAAAAAGACCGGCGGCGTCCTTTGCCTTGCCGGGCTCGGCATCGTGCTTACGCAGAACTGCGACAGCCGTATTTTCAAGGCGGCGCAGAAGCTCCGCGACGAGATCTTCGGCGAGACCGGGATCGAACCCGAAATCACGAAAGTGCTCGGCGTTCCGGACGTCAAAGGCAAGATCGTCATCGACTGCCAGAATAAAAAAGGAGAGGGCTACAAGCTTTCCGTCTGCGATTACGTTGAAGGTATAAGCATCACGGGGGAAAGCCTTGCCGGCGCGTTCTACGGCATACAGACGCTGCGGCAGATGCTCGCCACCGAAGGCGAGGATATCCCCTGCTGCGAGATTGACGATAAACCGGATATGAACTACCGCGGCTTCTACCACGACGCTTCGCGCGGGCGCGTTCCCACCGTGGAAGGCTGCAAGCAGATGATCGATTTCCTTGCCTATTACAAACACAATTCTTATCAGATCTATATCGAGCACACCTTCGCCTTCGACGAATACAAGGGCATCTACAAGGCGTTCGGATATCTCACCCCGGAAGAAATACTCGAGATCGACGAATACTGCTGGGAAAACTTCATAGATTTCGTCCCCTCGCTTTCCACCTTCGGGCATCTGTTCCGCCCGTTGGAAAGCGACAAACTAAAATATCTGTGCGAGCTTGACGAATACGGCTCCTACAACAACCCGTGGGTGAACACGATGCTCCACCACACGATAAACGCCTCCGATCCGCGCTCCGCGCAGCTCATCTGCTCGCTCATCGACCAGTACGTTCCGCTGTTCCGCAGCAAATACTTCAACATCTGCTGCGACGAGACCTATGATATCTGCCAGGGCAAGAGCGCCGGCAGGGACAAGGGCGAGCTTTATCTGGAGTTCACGCTTAAAATAATCGATCACCTCCGTTCCCTCGGCAAGACCGTTATGATGTGGGGCGATATCGTGCTCCGCCATCCCGAAACGATGTCCCGCTTCCCGGACGATATGATAATGCTCAACTGGGCTTATTCCAACAACCCTAACATCGAAAGCATCTCGATATTCGCAAAACAGCGCTTCGGTCAGATAGTCTGCCCGGGCACGAGCTGCTGGAACCAGTTCGTCGAAAACGTCGGCTACGCCGAGCAGAACATCACCAAAATGGTCGCCGAGGGCGGCAGACTCAAGGTCATGGGTATGCTGAACACCTCCTGGGGCGATTACGGCGCCGTCTGCCCGATGACATGCACCCTCTACGGCGCGGCTCTGGGCGGCGCGCTCGCCTGGAACCACCGCACCAAGGCGATGAACGCGAAATACGATCAGGCCGCCTCGGCGCTCATTTACGGCGATCCCACGGGCGAGACGGTAAAACTCATCCGCGAGCTCGGCAAATGCGAAGACGTGCTCTCCTGGGGGCCGTTCGTCAACGCGGTGTTCGATAACCGCTTCTGGTACGTCGAGCATCCCGCTCCGCTGCCCAAGGACAGCGCTCCCTACAGCGAAAACGCAAAACGCTGCTTCGAGATAGCCGAAAAATTCCGCCGCCTCGACGTTCAGAGCGAGCTTACCGACGATCTCCGCATCGCCGCGGAAGGGCTGGGGCTGATGAACGAGCAGTTCGTCCGCTTTATCGATAAGAAGCCCGAACCGGAGGACGGCAGGGTGGAGAAATGGTGCGAACGCTATATCGAATCCTGGCTCAAATACGATAAACTCAGCGAAGTCAACGCCGTCTGCGACGTTATGCGCGGCAAACGCTTCCGCACAAAGGATCTGCTGGCGCACTGAACCGCGCGCGTGACCGAATAAAAAAACGGGAAGGACGTTTTTCGCCCTTCCCGTTTGTGGTAGACAGTCATTCTTTTGTCCAAGCGTATTTTTCGTCGGAATCAAGCCTGTTGATAATGTCATTATAAGCTTGCTTATGTATTTCGTCAAGCTCTTCGTACGACGAAAGCTCAACGATTTGGGCAGGAACGTGTTGGTGATAATCAAATAATTCGTATGCATATTTGCGGTCCGGAACAAGAAACAGCGTATATATGTAAGAATCGTCGCTGCACGCAGATAAAGCGACACCGTATTTCACTGGAACGTCGTAATCGAGATAAACTTGATTTCCTGCAATTTTTATTATATCGCGGTTTTTCCAAAAAACAGGAAAACCTACTTCGTGATCGAAATAACTCGTTTTGGTGCATCCGGAACATACGGAAATGCTGCGGCAGTGTTCCTGCGATTCTTCCGGAAACGGGCACTTGTTTATGAAGTCGGTTATATCAACATATTCTCCTTCTTCGTTAAACTCTGCTTCTGCAATCACGCCGCTGGAGAATTCCGAAAACCGAATGCCTTGTTCAACGCCGCTTCCGCGCAATGCTTCCTTGTTGATTATGAATTTATAGTTGCTGTTGTCCGGAGCGTCGGTATCGTTCATCACGTCGCAGAAGAATCTTTTTGCGGCGCTTAAACTCGCGCATATCGCTTCGTCGTAGAGCACTTTTTTAGAATAATTGGCATCATATAACATTATCAACGCATGATAAACGGTACCTTGAGTTGGTTTTTCGAACAGAGTAACGGCTTTGTTTTCGTGTTCAATGCAGCAGCGCAAACTGCGTGCTGTGGAATCATCTGCAGTTAAAGCGATGCTTTCCCAGCATTCATGTTTTTTTATCAACGTCGGAGAACACTCATTCGCAATGACAATAAGATCAAGATCGCTGAACTTCGTGCTTTCGCGCTTTATTGCCTCTTTCAGATCCTTTGAAGGGATCAATTCAATAATATCGTTTTTGCTGATCATCGATTATACTCGTTTTTACCTCTTCCACGTGCCGAATATCCCGCGGATGATGCTCTTGCCCAGCTCGCGCCCGATGGTATTCGCGGTGGAGCTTGCCGCTTTGGACAGCACGGAGGATTTTTTCTTTTTCGCCTTGGCTTTTTCCTTCTCGGCTTTCGCCTTGGCTTCCTCTTTCGCTTTCTTTTCCTCTTCCTTCGCCTTGGCGGCGGCTTCCTTTTCCGCCTGCGCTTTGGCTTCGGCTTCGGCTTTTTCGGCTTCCTCCTCGGCGCGCTGTTCGGTGATTATCTCGTATGCCGATTCGCGGTCGAGCGTTTCGCTGTATTTATCGCGCAGGGGGCTCACGAATATCGCCTGCCGTATATCCTGCTCCGAGGCGGCGTTCATCGAGCTGCGCGGCGGCAGTATGTTCGCGCGCTGGACGATTCCGGGCACGCCCTTCGCGTCGAGCACCGAGACGAGCGCTTCGCCCGTCGCAAGCTCCTGCAAGACCGTTTCGGTATCGAATTCCGGGTTCACGCGGAAGGATTTCGCGGCGTAGCGCAGAGCTTTCTGCTCGTTGGGGGTATAGGCGCGCAGCGCGTGCTGAACGCGGTTGCCGATCTGCGAAAGCACGCTTTCGGGGATGTCGGAGGGGTTCTGGGTTATGAACCACACGCTCACGCCCTTGGAACGGATAAGCCGGACTACCTGCTCCACCTTTTCCAGAAGCGCCTTCGGCGCGTCGTTGAACAGCAGATGCGCTTCGTCGAAGAAGAAGGCGATCTTCGGCTTGTCGAGGTCGCCCGCCTCGGGCAGCATCTCGTAAAGCTCGGAAAGCATCCAGAGCAGGAACGTGCCGTAAAGCAGCGGATGCTGGAACAGAGTCTGGCATTCCAAAATGTTCATAACGCCGCGTCCGTCCTCGTCCCAGTCGAACCAGTCGGCGATATCCAGCGCCGGTTCGCCGAAGAATATGTTGCCGCCCTCGTCCTCCAGCGTAAGCAGGGCGCGCTGTATCGCGCCGAGCGACTGCGCGGAAACGTTGCCGTACTGCAGCTTATATTCGTTCGCGTGGTCGCCGACGTGCTGCACCATGCTGCGCAGGTCTTTAAGGTCGAGAAGCAAAAGCTGTTTGTCGTCCGCTATGCGGAAGATTATGCGCAGAACGCCCGTCTGCGTTTCGTTCAACCCCAAAAGGCGCGCCAGCAGCACCGGGCCCATATCCGAAATGGTGGTGCGCACCGGATGCCCCTGCTGCGCGTAGACGTCGAAAAAGCGAACGGGGTAGGGGGTGTAGGTGAAGTTTTCGATCCCCATCGTGTCGATACTGCGGCGGATGTGCTTGTTCTCGCAGCCCTCGCGGCACATACCGGAAATATCGCCCTTTATGTCGGCGATAAAGGTGGGGATCCCCATATCGGAAAAGGATTCCGCCACCACTTTAAGCGTAACCGTCTTGCCGGTGCCGGTCGCCCCGGCGATCAGCCCGTGGCGGTTCGCCATCGCGGGTTCGAGATAAACTCTTTCGCTGCCCGTTGCAAGCCATATTTTCTCGTTATCGGTCATATACATCTGCGCTACCTCCGGAAATCGTTGTTTTCTAATCAATAATAACACAAAAACTCGCGTTATTCAAGATGGAAGAACGCAAAATTCGCGTTTTCCGCGTTAAAAAACGCAAAGAATATTGCATTTTATTCAAAAATGTGTTAATGTTAATTGTCGAACTACGCAATGAATCCCACGGAGGATGAAAATATGAGAAAGATCACAGGAATATTCGCGGCGCTTCTGCTGGTGTTCGCTTCGTGCGCCGGGGCTTTGACCGCGGCGGAGCCGGCGTCCGGCGTCCCGGGCGGAGATCAGGGCGGCGCGGACTCCGAGCCGCTGCCGAAACCGCCCGCTTGTCCCGTTTGCGGCTGTTTGCCCGGGGACGGCGACATAAGCTTCGATCCCGGGAGCCACTGGTACGTTTGCCCCGTCTGCGGCGAGGTATACGGCCACGAGGAGCATCACGGCGGGGAAGCGACCTGCACCGAATGCGCCGAATGCGCCGTGTGCGGCGAAAAATACGGCGAGCCGGACCCGGATAACCACGTTCATACCCGCGTCTACGGCTATAAAGCCGCAAGCTGCGTCGCCGAAGGCGCAACGGGTGTCACGGTATGCGACGACTGCTCGCAGATCGTCAGCCAGAACGAGGTCATCCCGAAGACCGACCACGTTTCCGACGGAAACGTTTATTCCGACGACGATTACCACTGGTACGTCTGCTCCGTCTGCGCCGAACCTTTCGGCAAGGGCGGGCACCGCGGCGGAGAAGCCACCTGCGTCCACGCCGCCGTTTGCGAGGAATGCGGAAAAGAATACGGCGATATCGACCCTGATAATCACAAAAACACACAGACTTACGGATATAAAGCCCCCTCCTGCACCGCGGAAGGGTTCAGCGGCGTGACGGTTTGCGGCGACTGCAGCGAGGTCGCCGATTTCGGCAAAACCCTGCCGAAGACCGACCACACCCCGGACGAAGTCTGGCATACCGACGGCGCCTCGCACTGGCACGTCTGCACGGTTTGCGAATCGAACTGCTTTGAAGGAGCGCATTCCGGCGGCGAAGCCGACTGCTCTCACAAAGCGGTATGCGATATCTGCGGCGGCGAATACGGCGATCTCGATCCCGACCGCCACTGCGGTCCCACCGCGGTCCGTAACTACGTAAAACCCACTCAGCACAAGGACGGCTATTCCGGCGACACCTACTGTACCGCGTGCGGCACGCTGCTTGAAAAGGGCGCTGTTATCCCCGCCACCGGCGTTCCCGATAAAAACGAATATCTGCTCGATTCAAACGTTACGTTAAAAGACGATACCGCGTTCAAGCTCGGTTCGGTGATAACGCTTTCGGTGCTCGAAGGCGGGCTGGATTACGATATCGCCGTCGAATCCCTGCACGAGCACGGCAAGGGCCGCTTCATCCTGCTCGGCTTCGAAGTTATCTTCGACGGCGAGGAAGCGCCGCCCATCTGGCCGGTCGGCTGCACCTTCGTTATGCCGGAGGATTTCACCGCCAACGTTTCGGTCTACAGGGTTTCCGACACCGGCTGGCTAACCGAGCTGCAGTCCGATCCCGATCCGTTCCGCCGTTCCGTCGATTTCGAAATTTTCGAGCTCGGTATGTACGCGGTGGTCGACAATACCGTCGGCTACGGATATAAAGAATACATACCCGGCGATATCAACGGCAACGAAAAGATCGACCCCGCCGATTACGCCATGGCAAAGCGCAGCTTCCTCGGGACTTTCGAACTGCTGCCGGATATGCTGGAGCGCGGCGATATAAACAAAAACGGGCGTATGGACGCCGCGGAATACGCGATGATCAAGCGCCACGTGCTCGGGACCTTCACTATCCCCGGCGCGGAAGGAAAGTGAACCCCGCGAAACAGTATTCGGTCAAATACCGTAAATCAAAAAGGACTCGCCGCCGCGAGCCTTTTTGTTATTCCAGTCATTACGCAGGGAGTTATTCCGCGAACACACGGAATTCGCCCCTTTTGGAGTTCTTTACCTCGTAAAGCGCCTTGTCGGCGTTCTTGTAAAGCGTTTCGCCGGAAACGCCTTCTTTGCCGAAAGCGAGCCCCGCGCTTACGGACGTGGAAGGAATGCCTTCCTCCGCTGCGGCGAGCTTGCCGCTGATCTCGCTGAACTTCCCTGAAAGGAATTCCGCCGCGTCCGGCGCGACGTCGTCCATTATAACTACGAATTCATCGCCGCCTATGCGGCATATCCTGTCGTTCGCGCGGAAATTCGATTTAAGCAGCGCCGCGACCTTTTTAAGCACCGCGTCGCCGACGTCGTGGCCGTATGTATCGTTTATCACCTTGAAACGGTCGACGTCCAGGGTAAGCACCGCTTTGCCGAAGCTCGTTTCGGAGGCGCACTCGTTTTCGAACACCGCGCGGTTATAAAGTCCGGTAAGCGCGTCGTGAGTTGCCTCGTAGGAGAGCTGCTCGTGCTTTATGCGGTTTTCCTCGAACATCTTGTTGTATCTCGCTGCAAGCGTCCGCATCTCGCGGGAGCCCTTTACCGGAATGAACTCCTGCCGGTTAACGCTCGCGGCGCCTTTGTTCACGGGGGATATTATCATTGTGGTAGTAAGTATGCCGGCAAGCAGTATCACCACGATAAGCGCGATTATAAGCGAGCGCTGGGTGCGCAGCAGAACGGTAAGCCCTTCTGAATCGCGGATCTCCGCATCGCGCGTCATTTTTATCAGCAGCGACATGCATTCGTTGTTCGAAAAGTTAATGTTTTCTTTCATCAGCTGGTAGCTTTTGTCGAACGCCATCTGCTTCGCGTCCTCTACCATTCTGGAGGGAGTGATATTCAGGTGTTTTTCCTGAAGCTCCACGGCTTCCACTTCCGGGAACCGGCTCATACCGCTGCCGCGGGCTTCGAACATAAGCCTCATTATGTAAAGCTCCGTCTCCGAAAGCTCGCAGGAATGATTATACGCCTTTTCCAGATTGCTTATAAGCACCTGGCTTTTGGAAAGAGAACGTATCGTTTCCAGAGCGTGTTCCCTGCGACGGCTTACGTTTATTTCGTTGAAATAGTTGACAACGTGCTTTATGTCTTCCGTCATTGTGAAGGCGCGGACCTCGGAGGTGAGGTAGTCCGAAGCGGCCTGCATATCGTTAACGCTTTTTTCGCATTCGATAAAAAGCTCCGTCGCTTCGCGTATCTGGTCGTAGCTGCTGTTGGTAATGAAGGTTTCGACAACAAGCGTAACTGCAAGCGCCAGTCCTATCATCAAAAGGAAGTACAGGATGCCTTTAAGCGGCAAGCCGCTTTTGCGGATTTTCGTTGTTTCTTTGTCGCTCATCGGAATCTTCTTTCCTCCTTTTGCCTGTCTTTCGACAATTTGATTATAATTTGATTATATATTATAATACAATTTTTCTCATTTGTCAACGGTCAGCATAAACATACCCGAAGTTTTGAAAAAAACATGCCGTGCGGACGCCGGTATGCGCGCCGCGCCTATTCTCAGGCGCGGTCAGCCAGATATTCGTCCAGAGTTATACCCAGATCGTGTATCTCCGTCGCCGCGGTCCTTCCGACGAACCGGAAATGCCACGATTCGTAAATTATCCCGGTTATATCCTGCTTCCCCTCGGGATAGCGCAGTATAAAGCCGAAGCGGTAGGCGTTCTCCTCCATCCACTTGGCGGTAGGCGAGTTGTTGAACTTCGAAACGTCGGAAAGGTCCACGTTGTTCATATCGCAGCACAGCCCGGACTGGTGCTCGCTCGTGCCGGGACGCGTGGAATAAGTAAGCACCTCCGCTATCGCTTCGTCTTTCGTCGCGTACTTGCCGGAGTTCCATTCCTTGTCCACGTAGCTGTTGAAAAGCCAGGTCTGCGTGGCGTAGGAACGGTATCCGTTCGTAACGCCGATCCCGAAATGGCCGTATGCTTCCGCTTCTTTAATAAAGGCGTCGAGCGCGATATCCACCGTACGGACGATATAGGAATAGCCCTCCGGCCGGTTCTCGCGCATATGTGTGCATTTTATAAGGTCGTCCGGCACGAAATCGGCGGAAAGCGGATGCTTCGGGCCGACGAGGAAGACGTATTTTTCCTCGTCGTCCGGGCAGACGTACTTTTCGTATTCGGTCATATCTATGCTGTACCGCACGCCTATCTTGTCTTCGTATTCCTTTGTTTTTTGCGGCTGATCGATGCGGTCCCCCGATTCGTCCGGAAGCGACGTGTCTTCGCCGCTTTCATACGTTTCGCTTTGCTCCGGCTGCGATATTTGCGCCGCGCTTTCGGTTTCCGAAGCGTGGCCGGGCAGGGAAGTCTGCTCCCGCGGCGAAGTTTCGCCCGGCGCGCCCTGCGAGGAGGTATCCGCGCCGCCGCGTCCGCCGGGAGCGACAGCGTAGTATATAAGCGCGGCGGCTATTACCAGCGCCGCAAAACCGAACAGCACCGCGGCGTATAAATATCCGTTGGTCTTTTTCTTTTTTCTTCTTCCGCGGGCGGGCGTCCCGCCTCCGAGGTTCCGGGCGGGCGTTCCGCCTCCGGCGCGCGCCCCGTTCGCTCCGCCGTTCCTGCCGTTATTCATTGCGGGCTCCTCTCATTTCCGCGGCGGCCAGAAGCTCTTCCGCGGCTTTCTTTACGTCCGCTTTTCCAAGCACGCTCGACCCGGCGACAAGCACGTTCGCCCCGGCAAGCGTGCAAAGCGCCGCGTTGGACGCCGAAACGCCGCCGTCCACGCTTATTTCGCAGTTCAGCCCGTGCGTTTCCGCGTAGTCCCGCAGGAACCGTACCTTCGGCAGCATATCCGCCATGAATTTCTGACCGCCGAACCCGGGTTCGACAGTCATCACCAGCACGAGATCGCATATCGGCAGATAGGGAACGAGCACCTCCGCCGGAGTGCCGGGTTTTACCGAGATCCCGCATTTTTTTCCGCAGGCGCGGATTTTAAGCAAAGTCGCCTCCACGTCGGAGCACGCCTCGTAATGCACGGTTATAATGTCCGCTCCCGCTTTCGCGAAATCCTCTATGTACCTGATCGGCTCGGTTATCATAAGATGAACGTCAAAAACAAGATCGGTGCATTTCCGCAAAGATTTCACCACCGGCTGACCGAACGATATGTTGGGCACGAACACGCCGTCCATAACGTCCAGATGCAGGTATTCCGCGCCGCCTTCCTCGGCTTGCCGTATCTGCCCGCCCGCGGCGGCGAAATCGCAGGAAAGCGCGGAGGGCGAAAGTTTTATCCTTCTCATTTTTAATGTCCCCTTTCGACGAAAAAAAACATATTATGATAATAAGTCGAACGGCGCGCGGCACCGCCGGAAGTGCAAAACAAAGGACCTTATTTTTGTTTATGCGATGCTTTGCCGCCGTATTATATATATTGTTAAAAGTATTTTACTCCATTACCGCGCGAATGTCAACACGTCAGCGCCTAAACGGGACACAAAAAATGCTTCCGAGCGAAACGGATTCGTAGTTTATCATTTCAATAAGCGCGTCGCGCGCCCCGGCAAGGTGCTCCTGCTCGCCGTCCCGGTCGTTCCTGCTCCGCGCAAGCTCCAGCTCCCGCAGATGAAGGTCCGCCGCGTCTATCTCGCCGTCTCGTATGAAAAACGCCATATACGGGCGCTCGCGCTCCCATTTTTCCAGCGCTTTTCGGTATTCGCCCGCCGCAAGCAGCGAATCCAGCTCCCCGCACGCGCTTTTTATATGCGCGGCGTTCAAAACCACCGCCCCCGCGACGACGAGTATTATTACCACCGCCGCGATAAAATTACGCATCGTTCACCTCGCCGCTTTCCCGCTTCGGAAGCACGCTCATCTTCCCGGTGCGCTCCAAAATCACCTTTTCCACCTCGTCCGGCCCCGCGTAGCCGCTGGTGCGTATCTGCGCCTCCACGTCCTCGCGGGAGATGCGCGTCATCCGCAGATTCTTTTCAATATAGCCGCCGGAATCCAGCAGGATTATCGGATTCCCGCTCATAAACCGCAGGAACCTCACGCTGCGGCTCTCGAAAAACGAAAACACCACCTCCGCGGAGGATATCACCGCCAAAGGGACTATCCCCTGCAGCAGCGGTATGTCCGTGTCCGTAACCGGCAGTATCGCCAGCTCCGAAAGCATTATCATTGTTATGAATTCGGTCATCTGCATCTCGCCTATCTGCCGTTTTCCCATAAACCGCATCGCCGCCAGCAGCAGCAGATAAACCAGCACCGAACGAATAACGATATTCGTCAAAACGCATCGCCTCCCGTTTTGTATGTTGCGCTTTTTCGCGTCCGTTATGCGGCGCGCGGGAGCAAACCGAAAAAATATTTTTGTTTTTTCGCAAAAGGTATTGCAAAATCGTCTTGAATATGATATCATATCCAAGCGCGCAGCCGCACGGTTCGGTAGTTCAGTTGGTTAGAACGCCGCCCTGTCACGGCGGAGGTCGTGGGTTCGAGTCCCATCCGAATCGCCATTTTTTCAACAGCGCGCACAGTTACGCCCTGCGCGGATTTAGCTCATTTGGTAGAGCGCCACCTTGCCAAGGTGGAGGTAGCGGGTTCGAACCCCGTAATCCGCTCCAACCGTTTAGGCGACGATAAGGCGCCATAGCCAAGCGGTAAGGCAGAGGTCTGCAAAACCTTCATTCCCCGGTTCGATTCCGGGTGGCGCCTCCAGAAAAATCCTCGCGCAAGCGAGGATTTTTCAGTGAAATTCGCCTTCGGCGAGTGAAATATGGCTTCGCCATGTGAAATAGCTTCGCTGTGAAATATTTGCTTCGCAAATGTTAAGGGGCGAATTTCATTTCACTTTGCGGCAACGCCGTAAAATTTCACATTTCCGTCAGGGAATATTTCACATTTTGCC
>JAEEGL015044920.1_pt1 | contig 27593 bp, 27 predicted proteins | sample 9134231 | NCBI WGS metagenome assembly JAEEGL01 (sample SAMN16246548, study PRJNA631951) | gut metagenome | biome: gut microbiome; feature: rumen; material: fiber-attached | host: Bos | place: Iran: Karaj | collected 2018-10
AGAATCCGGAGAACGAGAACCTCGACAACGAAGTAAAAAACGAAAACGAAAAGCAGGAAGAGATTCCGGAGAACGAGAACCTCGATAACGAGAAGCAGGAAGAGGACCTCGATAACAAAGAAGAAATCAATAACGAAGATCCTCAAAAGGAAGAGATTCAGAACGAAGCACCTAAAAACGAAGAAAACGTAATAAATGAAGAAAAAGATCTCAATCAAAACCTTTACGGAAAAATCATAGACGAAGAAAATCCGGAACTGGATGTTCAGAACGAGAACGTCCGGAAGGAAGAGAATGTCCAGCTTGAGAATGAAGAAAAGGACAACATCCAGAACGAGAACGACAACATTCAGAATGAGAATGACCAGAAGGAAGAGAATGACAAAGAAGAGGAAGAAATAGTTGAGGAAAAGGTTGACGAAGTAGTAGAGGAAAAGGTTGACGAAGTAGTTCAGGAAAAGAATGAAGAAGTTGTTGAGGAAAAAGCGAATGAAGAAGTAAACGTTGAAAAAGAAGAAGAGAAAGAAGAAAAGAACGTAGAAAATAACGCAGAGAACAATGTAGAAAATAACAATGAACAGCAGATGCAGGAGAATGTAATTGAACAACCGCAGCCTGTTGTTGATCCGAATGCGCGCCCTGTTCGTCCCGATCAGGATCTTGTGACAGCGGCATTGAATGCGGAAGCGGAATTACAAAGAAATACACTTACATTGCGTGGCAGCTCGGAATATAAGAATGTAAGAGAAGAGTTCTCCAAAGCTCTTACAAAGCTGGCAGAAAAACGAGCACAGGCAAGCAGAACCGGAGACATCAACGGCATGTCGGAAAAAGACGCGAGGGAGTTGCGCGGTGACATGATTAATGTCATGAATCTGTGCGATAAATACCTCGGTAAAAAGTTCGCTGAAAAAGATAACAGTTTAAATGCCAAATTGCGTGTGGGATCGGTGAAGAGTACATTCGATGCAGTGGAGGAAATTGTTCATGCGCTGGATACTCATATTGAAAGTTTTGCCGAAAGAGAAGCGCCTACCCTGGATGAGCAGTATTATCAATATAAATCGGCCAAAGAAGCGATTGACAATGCGAAACTTCATCTGCGCGGAAGTAAAGAATTTGATGAGGCCGCCGAAGCATTTGATGATATCACATTAAGAGTGTTTGGAGTATCCAGAGAATTTAACGGACATGAAACAGATATGACAAGTACGGAATTGATTACGCTTCGAAACCGTATAGTTCATGCCCAGGATTTGGTAAATCAGTACCTGAATATGAAAAGCGGAAATGCGGTAGGGGACAATGCGAATAAGCGTACCTCCGCCATGTCGGCCGCAGCCAATCTGCTGGAATTATCAATTCGCAGAATAGATCAGGTTATGGAACAAAAATTCAGTAAGGAGCCGGAAAGTTTAGAGAAATTAAACAGCAGATCCGCTCCTGCCTTTAAAGAGATTCAGGATGCCGATAAAGGTGTATATTTCGGAAGTAAAGAATATGAAGCCGCAAAGAACAGTTATAAGATTTTTGATGAGAAACTGAAGCAGTTATCCGACCCGAACCATCAGCTTACGCACAGAGAGGCCGATCAGCTCATGAAGGCACTGCAGGATGCGTCCAGGGATGTTTCGGCATATCTGAATACCAAAAATGAAACCGAATTTACCAACACGACGACGCACAGACGAGTGAATATTATGCGTAAGGCCGGGGATGTGCTGATTGAAACCAAACGCAGACTGGATATTTTGAATAACGAGCGCCGTGCCGAAGCCCTGAAAACAGATCCTGTAAATTTGCGGCAGTTTGAAAGAATGACAACGGATAAACTGAAAGAAGCAAAAACGAGTGTGGGCGGAAGCAAAGTCTGGTTCGGCGGAGAAGATTATGACAAGGCAGCGGCGTTGTATGAAACAACCGCATTTCACGAGCTTCAAAGAGAAGCAGCCAGAGAGACGAACCCTCCTTCCATACACGAGCTGCAGGCAGAGTACAGAGAACTGGTGGAAGCAAAAGAAGCCACTTTGGTATATATTGAACGTAAGGAAAAAGAGAGAGACAAATCCAGCAAAAAGACTCTGGATGCGAAAGGCACAGAGCGTTTGCATCAAATGAAAAACGCCTATGACAGTCTGAATATGCGAATCGATATTGTTGAGGCCAGGATTCAGGAGATGGAAGCGAAAGAGATTAAGGAATCCAAAGATAAGATGAAGGATTTCGTTAATCAGATGAAACGTGAGATTCCCGGAAAGGATGGCATAGAAAAAATCGCGGCAATGAAAGCTGCCGAAGCAGCATCTAATTTACAGAAGCTTTCGGGAAAATCGAATCTGAATTCTTCAAAAGAATCGATTCGTCACGATGCTGCAAGCCTTTTCCTGGCACAGAGTATTAAGAACAAGACCTTTGCGGCCAATCTTCCGCCTACTATGGACGCTTACGAAAGAATGGTCAACAGAATTGCAAACTCTCCGGAGTTTAAGGCGGCCCTTCCGGATAACAAACTGAATCAGAGCACATGCAGACAGCTGCTCGCCAATCCGAATACATTAAAGAGGATCGGAAACACTTTTACCGCGAATGTTCAGAAGGTGGCGGCAGCAAAGAATCAGGCGAAGACTCTGGCAGCACAGAAGGATCTTAACAATGCGAATAAGCCTGAAATGAAATCGGGACCGTCGACCGGCAAATAGACGTCTGTTTCGGTTTTGAAAGGAAGCGACACCGGAAAATGGGACCACGCAGAGAAATCTGCAGTGGTCCTTGCTTATGCTTTACTCTTTCGCATAAAATAGCAGAAAATATTTGCCAAAGCCATATATTGGGAATATAATAAAATATATGAAAGAATTAAACATCAAGGCAACAACGGACAACTTGGATGAGGTGCTGGCTTTCGTGAACGCGGAACTTGAAGAAAGGGATTGTTCACCAAAGATTCAGATGCAGATTGAGGTCGCGGTAGAAGAACTCTTTGTAAATATCGCGAGCTATGCATATGCGCCCGAAATCGGAAATGCCACCGTACGTTTGGAAGCATTGGATGAACCGCATGAAATCCGGATCACTTTTATGGATGAGGGAGTTCCTTACGATCCGTTAAAGAAAGAGGACCCGGATATCACACTTGCAGCGGATGAGCGCAGAATCGGCGGTTACGGAATCTATATCGTGAAGAAAACCATGGATGACGTACAGTACGAGCATAAGGACGGAAAGAATATCACAATGATTATCAAATCATTGGAATAATACATCGATGCAGAGAGGTAGATGAGATTATGGGAAACAAATCACTTCAGATTTATGTGAATGGTGAGGAAAAGGGAATTTCCGCAGCAATGGAGGAAACCACCAAATTTGCCGTAAAGCAGCAGTTTGACAAAAAGCAGGCACTTTGCATGAGACTGATTACGGAAGAATTATTGGGACTCTTTTCCGGTATTACCAATAACGATTATCGTGCTCTGTTCTGGGTAGAAGGTGAAGAAGGGGAAGCTATTTTCCATCTGATTGCAAAAACCGATATGACCGCTGAGAAGAGAAACCAGTTAATCGAAGCTTCCAGTGCAAAGAAGAATGATGCTGCAGTCGGCATTATGGGTAAAATCAAAGACATGGTGGAAACCGCAGTATTAAACTTCGGAAATGTTAACGGCGCAACGGGTGAGTTCTATGATGCAGGTGTAACTGACAATGCACCCATTGACGGACTTTCCTTATTCTGGACTTTGGAGAATTATCGTAAGACCATAGAAGGTCAGAACTCTTCCGAAGCGGATGAAGAAGTCGGCTGGGATGAACTGGAGCGTTCCATTATCGCAAATATCGCAAATGACGTTCATGTAAGTATCCGTAAGGATTCCGTGGAAATCGTTGTATTTAAGAAATTCTGATTGGACGAAAAGTGAATGAAGAATTGAAAAAGGTCTCCTTGGAGACCTTTTTTTGATGCTTTTTTATGGCTTTGCAGATGCTTCTTTTAACAGCTACTTGTTTGATTTGCCTGAGCGATAGCCTTTGCAATGGTGTTCGATAATGAACTGTTTAATGGCATTGTAGCTTTCTTCGCTGATAATGTGCTCAATCCTGCAGGCGTCTTCCGCTGCGACGGAATCTTTTACGCCGAGTTCCGTCAGCCAGTTTGTAAAGAGTACGTGACGTTCGTATACATTCTGCGCAATCTTTAAGCCTTCGTCGGTTAAGGTGATAAAACCGCTGTCGTTTACCTGAATCTGTCCTTTTTCGCGAAGTTTCCGCATGGCAACACTGATGCTGGATTTCTTGTATCCGAGCTCGTTGGCGATGTCCACGGAGCGGACAACCGGAAGCTTTTTGCTTAAGATTAATATGGTTTCAAGATAGTCTTCTGCTGATTCCTTCGGATCCATTGTTTCCCCTTTGTTCATGAATCATTCTCGGTTGATTGTAACTACAATCTATTATAGCATAAAGAATCCATTTTTCAATCTTTAACTAACTTTTGTTTTATGCGCCTAACCGATTTGCCGAAAAGATGGGATTCGTGTATAATAAAAAGCGTTTGAGAATGCCGTTTTGCGCGGTAATTTTAAAGGGGTATTGTGGGGAAAATGAAGCATTCGAGTCCTGTTCTGTACAAGATTCTAAGACCTGTCTTTACATTTATTTTTCAGATGATTTATCATCCGACTTATATTAATATCGCTAAAATTCCAAAGGAAGGGGCAGTTGTGCTTGCGGGAAACCACAAGCATGCACTGGACCCTATTTTTGTGGACTCTTCCACAAAGCGGGTTGTTTATACGCTGGCGAAGAAGGAACTGCATGACGGACCTTTCGGCTGGTTTTTCCGGGCTGTCGGAAGCATCCCCGTGGATCTGGAGGCAAAGAAAAATCACGGCGCACTGGAAGCGGCAATTTCACACTTAAGGGAAGGCGCGGCGGTGAATGTTTCTCCGGAAGCAGGCAGAAATTATACGAAGGAACTGCTTCTGCCGTTTAAACCCGGTGCCGTGGTCATGGCCGGCAGAACGAACTGCAAGGTAATCCCGTATTCCATTACGGGAGACTATGAATTTCAAAGCCGAAATCTTACAATCTGTTTCGGAAACCCGATTGATGTTTCGGGACTTACCGTGGAGGAAGCGAATGAAAAACTCCGCAGGGAAGTGGCGAAGCTTTTAATCCGCAACAGGGGACGGGAAAGAGACAGATGGGGAAAGGGAAATATATGGAAGCACAGGGCATAAGTGTAAAAACACCGTGGTATTCCTCCTATGAAGGGGTACGGGAGCATTTGGAATATCCGGACTATTCTGTTTATTCGCTGCTTGAGGAAAGCGCCAAAAAACATGCGAAGCTTACAAGCTACGACTATTTCGGGACCACCGTCACTTATAAAGAATTCCTGGTGCAGATTGAAGAAGCGGCCAGGGCATTTCTTACGCTCGGCGTAAAAGCGGGCGATATAGTAAGCATATGCATGCCCAATACACCCGAAGCCCTGATTTCTTTCTACGCCCTTAGTAAAATCGGTGCAGTTGCGAATATGATTCACCCGCTCTCCGGTGAGAATGAAATCAAGTATTATCTGAATCTGACCGAAAGCGAAGTGATGGTCTGTATTGATCTGGCACTTTCCAAAATCTGCCACATTATGGCGGATACGAAGTTAAAGCAGGTGATACAGGTCAGCGTTGCGGATTCCATGCCGATTACGATGAGCGTGGGATATCATGTCACCAAAGGCCGTAAAATAAAAATCGAGAAATGCGAGATTGCGCTGAAATGGAGCGATTTTATCAAGAGCGGGCGTCATTACGAGAAGGATACCTTCCGCGAAGGCGGACCCGATGAAACGGCGGTTATCCTGTATTCCGGCGGAACAAGCGGTTTTCCCAAAGGAATCGAACTGACCAACCGTAATTTTAATGCGCTTGCCATTCAGAGTTTTGAAGCATGCCATACCTTAAAAGAAGGGGACAGAGTCCTTTCCATTATGCCGGTTTTCCATGGATTCGGCTTGGGAATCTGCATTCATACCGTGCAGTATTTCGGCGGAAACGCCATTATTCTTCCGCAGTTTGATGCGTCGAGCTTCGACAAGCTCTTAACAAAGAACCGTCCCAATATCATTGCGGGTGTACCGTCATTATTTGAGGCGATGATGAAGAATAAGCGGATGCAGGGCGTGGATTTATCTTTCCTGCACTGTGTCATCAGCGGCGGAGACTCACTTTCCCAGAGCCTGAAGGAGAAGGTGGATGCCTTCTTAAAGGAGCACGGCGCCGATGTTCAGGTCCGTGAAGGTTACGGCCTTACCGAGTGCGTAACGGGAAGCTGCATGATTCCGTCACATAAGTACAAACCCGGCAGTATCGGAATTCCTTACCCGGATACCTATTATAAAATCATCAACCCCGAAACCCTCGAAGAACTGCCTTACGGCGAGGACGGCGAGATTGTAATAAGCGGTCCGACCGTGATGAAGGGTTATTTAAAGGAAGAGTCGGAAACAGCCGAAACACTTCGCGTACATGCGGACGGGCTTACCTGGCTTCATACCGGTGATCTGGGTTGCATGGATGAAGAAGGGTTTCTCTATTTTAAACAAAGAATCAAGAAGATGATTATTACTTCGGGCTACAATGTATATCCGCAGTATGTGGAGAATGTCATCGATCAGATGCCGGAAGTGCTCTTATCCTGCGTCATCGGTATCGATCATGAACTGAAAGGACAGGTTGCCAAAGCGTTCATCGTCTTAAAGGACGGTGTGGAGGAAACGCCGGAGCTGCGCCGCGCCATTCGCGATCACTGCGAGAAGAATCTGGCCCGCTATTCCTGGCCGTATGAGTACGAATTCCGAAAAGAACTCCCGAAAACACTGGTTGGCAAAGTTGCGTTCCAGGAACTGATCAATGAGGAGAAGGCCAAAGCGGCCGCCAGAGAGGCGGATAACGCATGAGAGTTCTTCTGATTCACCCGGAGGAGGCAAGAAACCTGTATGACTTCAAGGGTATTATTGAAAACGAGTGCCTGGATTTGGAGTACCTGTATGCCATTTTGGAGGATGCGGGGCATGAAGTTCTGCTTTGGGACGGTAAAATCGAAAACCGGAAAGCAGCCGCCGTCATAGACGAATATAATCCGGATGCGGTATTTTTATCGGGACGCGATTTTCAGGAGAATTTTCTTTTGGAATACGCGGAATATGCCAAGAAACACAATCCGGACACCGTGGTAATCATGGGCGGACTGCATGCGCAGCTTTGCCATGCAAGACTTCAGAAGCCGTATGCGGATTATGTCCTAAAATCCTTTGATTTTTATAAAGTGCCGGAACTGCTGAAGCTGCCTCTTCATGAAGAGGAACGCTATGATGTCCTGACGGACATGGACGATATTTGCTACCAAAAGGAAGGGGAGTGGCTCTCCAATCCCGCGGTCCCATTTGACATTAACCGCTTAAAACGCCCGAACCGCACCTATTTCTACGAGCATCCGGACAATTACAATTATCTGGATCTGCCGCATGCCGCGTGGGTTAGGACCGCATACTGCTGCCCGTATCGCTGCAAATTCTGCATGCGCAATAAAATGAACCTCGGCAAATACACCAGGCGTGACATTGAGGATGTGGTGGACGAAATTGCGGAGATTCCGGACGAAAACATCTATATCGTGGATGACGATTTCCTTTTTGACGAAGACCGTGTCCGCACATTTATTCGCCTGATTCGGGAGCGTGAAATCAGGAAGCGCTTTATCTGTTACGGACGCAGCGATTTTATCGCCGCACACGAGGATATTGTAAAAGACCTTGCGGAGATTGGATTCTATTATTTTCTGGTGGGTCTGGAAACCATCCGTAGCGGGGACATGGATAAGTATAACAAGCGCAATGAGCTTGCCAACAATGAGCGAAGCATTGAACTGTGCCATAAGTACAATGTGCACCTGATGGGCATGTTTATCCTGGATCTTGATTTTACGAGAAAGGAATTTAAGGGCCTGTATCGGTGGATTAAGGACCATGAGTTAAAACATGTGGCGGTATCCATTTATACACCGGAGCTTGGGCTTCCCGGGAGTGAGGCATACAAAGACCGGCTGATCACCGATAATCCGGGAGATTATGACTATCTGCACCTTGTGTGCAGGCCGGATATCCTGAGTGTCGGCGCGTATTATCGCAATTACTATTGGTTACTGATTAAACTCTTCCTGAAAGCAAAACGGGAGGGTGTATACGATTTCCTTGATTACGGAACCTATATCCGGGATTTTGTGAAGGGAATTCTGTGCGTGAAGTAATGTCTTGTGGAAAAATCTGTACTTTTGCCATGGAGGAATCGTCCGGATGGATGAAAAAGAGAAGAAAAAAGTAAAAAAGAATATTCCGAGTCCGATTGAGAGATTCTTTGAGAATTTAACTTATGCGACCTTCGGAAAAATAACGCCGAAATGGATGACACCGAATATGATTACGGCATTCGGAGCATTATGGGGACTGTTCGGAATTATCTGCGCGGCTCTTTCGAGAATCAGTCCGTATTTCTTAATCGGTACGATTTTCGGTCTGTTCGGGCATCTTTTCTGCGATGACCTTGACGGATATATTGCCATACAAAGGAACATGAAGAGCAACCGCGGCGCATATTTCGACCTGCTTACGGATATTCTTCATATTACGTATCTGTTAATTGCGCTGACCTTTGCAGGCGTGATGCACTGGTGGTTTTCGATTTTTGTGGTTCCGGTTTACGGAATTATTATCTTTACGTCGATGAACGAGATTCATTATCTCGGAGAGTTTTCTTTCCCGACCGTGGGACCTGCGGAAACCCATCTTTTCTTCGTTGCCATTATGATTGGCAGCATGATTACGAAGATGCAGCCGCTCTTTACGGTTTGGAACATTCCGGTTACCTTTGCGGATCTGGTCTGCTTAGTGGGCGGAATTCCAATGTATGTGGAGATGATCCGGCTGCAGATTACGATATATCTGAGAATTCGCAAAGAAGACAAGAAGCTTGAAGAATAAAAAAGGAGGCAGTTATGGAACGGATTTATGTTGTATTGGAAAAATCACACACTTTGCTCGGCAGGGTTGCCAGAGTTTTGGACCCGTATGAGTACACGCATATCACGGTGTGTCTGGACGATGATATGAAATATTTTTATTCCTTCTCCAGATTCCGCCATTACGGTCCGTTCTGCAGTGGTTTCATGAGGGAAACCCTTGACTGCTACGCATACGGCGACCATAAGGATGTAAAACTGAAGGTCTTTGAGATCCCCACCACGAAGGAAAATAAGGAGAGGATTAAGAAGTTCATCGCTACGGTTTACAGGGACAGGAAGAACTATTATTTCAATCTTTACTCGGCGCTGACGATGGGGATTTTTCACGGCTTCCGGATTTACAAAACCTACAACTGCATGTCTTTTGTGGGTAAAATCCTCGAGATGACGGGTGCCGTATACATGGACAGAAAGTACTACAGGTATACGATTGAAGAACTGGAAGAACTGATGGCATCCTATGAAAAAGAGGAGAATTACTTCTCCCCTGAAACAGTGGAAAATGTCCACTATATGGATAAAGTCGGCTTCTGGTACAATGTCGGAAGCTTCATTAAGTTAAACGGTACACTGATTACGAGACTGCTTACAAAGAAGCCGTTTGAGGAAGAGTTCTGAAGGCAGCCCCGAACCGGATTATAGATTGCTGCTTTGGGACAGATGCTTTCTATAGTTCTTGGGCAGAGTTCCGTAAGATTCCTTAAAGGCCTGTGTAAACTTACTTTGATTTTTATAACCGACAGCTGTCGCAATTTCCGCAAGGGACAAATCGCTTTCCTTAAGAAGTTCGGCAGCTTTTTCCATGCGGTGTTCGTGTGTATGGGCGGCAACGGAATTGCCGAAAGTTTCCCGAAAAACGGTTTTAATCGTTGTCGGATTGACGCAGAACTGTTTGGCCAGGGATTCAATCGTGATGTGCTGGTCTAAGTGTCCGTTTAGGTATTCGTGGATTTCTTCGGCCAGAGAGGATACATTGCCAGAATCTTTATGCGGATGCAAGCATGTTCCCTGTGAGTGCTCATCCGAATCGTGCACGTTTCCGGCCGTGTCGTGCGCATGAGCGCAACCGCAGGAATGCGGGAATTGCTCCGGCGTAATATCGGTATCCGGACAGGAGAACGACATGATTTCTTCCGTAGTCACATGAAGAAGATGTGTCAGTTCGTTTTCCGTTGCCCGGTAGATTACCTCACGCCCCTCACGCCGGCTTTCAACCAGACCGCATTCTTTCAACACCTTCAGGTGGTGCGAAACGGCGGGGGACGATGTCCCGATCATAACCGCAAGATCCGTCACGCATTCTTCGCAGTGGCAGAGAATCCAGTAAATCTGTACGCGTCTTGCATCGGAGAGCTTTTCAAACACTCCGGCAATCTGCTCGAAATCCCCGAATTGTTCGCTCTGTTTCATAATCTGGTCCAGATTGTGTGCGTGGTGGTGAGGAAGATCTGATGAATGCATGTGTGCCTCCTTCTATCCCAAACGGAAATCATTTTAGCCCAAAAAGAAATGAATCGTTTCGACAGATTGAATCTGTTTGGTATTATTAGTATACTTCAATCATAAAGATTAAACAACCATTTAACTTAGGAGGAAAAAATAGATGAAAAAGACTTATGAAATCGAAGTGGATTGCGCAAACTGCGCCAACAAAATGGAAGACGCCACCAAGAAGACCGAGGGCGTTGCAGGCTGCACCGTAAATTTCATGACGCAGAAGATGATCGTGGAATTCGCGGAAGGTGCGGATGAAAAGAAAGTTATGAAACAGGTTTTGAAGAACTGCAAGAAAGTGGAAGATGACTGCGAAATTTATCTGTAGAAGGATAAGTTTTAATGCGAAAGAAAATCGTGTTTGAAGCATCGCGAGATTCGACCGAAAGGAATCATTGAGTCGTGAACAGGAAACAGAAAAAAGTCTTAATTCGAATAATAATTGCTGCCGTATTAATGATTGCGCTCCGTATCGCATATCATTTTCTCGGAGAAGATGTCTCGGATGCAAACGGAGCGGTAGTAAAGGCGGCACTCGTTCATGAACCGGTATGGTTCATCCTTTATCTGATTCCTTACGGCATTATCGGTTATGATATCCTGAAAAAAGCGTTCAAGGGAATTATCCGGGGTCAGGTGTTTGACGAGAATTTCCTGATGGCGGTTGCAACCATCGGCGCGATTGTGGTAGCGTTGGTTCAGAAAAACGGTGACTACACCGAAGCCATTGCGGTAATGCTTTTCTATCAGATTGGCGAGCTTTTTCAGAGCATTGCGGTCGGAAAGAGCAGACGCAATATCTCAAAGCTTATGGATATCCGTCCGGATTATGCCAATATTGAAAGGGACGGAAGCCTTGAACAGGTGGATCCTTCGGAAGTCTCCGTCGGTACGGTGATTGTGGTTCAGCCCGGTGAGAAAATCCCCATCGACGGTATCGTAACCGAGGGAACTTCCTCCTTAAATACCGTGGCCTTAACGGGTGAGAGCCTTCCGAGAGATGTCAGAAGCGGAGACGAGGTAATTTCCGGTTCCATTAATCTTTCCGGTGTTTTGAAGGTTCAGACCACGAAGGAGTTCGGGGAGTCCACGGTTTCAAAGATCCTCGAACTTGTGGAGAATGCAAGCTCCCGCAAATCGAAATCCGAGGAGTTTATCTCCAAATTTGCAAGATTCTATACTCCGGCGGTTTGCTATTCCGCGTTGGCGCTGGCAATTTTGCCTCCTCTTTTCCAGATGCTTTTTATGCAGCGCGGAATCGAGGTATGGCCGGCATGGATTTACAGAGCCCTTACCTTCCTGGTCATCAGCTGCCCGTGTGCGCTGGTCATCAGTATCCCGTTAAGTTTTTTTGCGGGAATCGGAGGCGCCGGCAAAGAGGGGATTCTCATAAAAGGCTCCAATTATCTGGAAACCCTTTCCAAAGTAAAAACCGTTGTATTTGACAAAACCGGTACTTTAACCAAGGGTGTATTTGAAGTAACGGGTGTTCATCATAATCAGGTGGAGAACGAAAAACTTTTGGAGTATGCGGCATTGGCGGAATGCGCGTCCTCCCACCCGATCAGCAAAAGTCTGCAGTCCGCCTACGGCAGGGAAATCAACCGTGATCGTGTTAAAGACATCGAGGAAATCAGCGGGGAGGGCATTACGGCCGTTGTAGACGGTGTACAGGTTGCCATCGGTAATCATAAAATGATGCATCGCCTGAACGTTCCGCATATCGACTGTCATTGTGTGGGAACCATCCTTCACATGGCACTGGACGGTAAATATGCCGGACACATCGTAATCTCCGATGTGGAAAAAGAATCCTCCAAAGAGGCAATCGGAAAACTTCGCAGTTCCGGAATCCGTAAAACCGTAATGCTGACCGGAGATGCATCGAAGGTTGCGGAAGGTGTGGCAGCAAATCTCGGAATCGACGAAGTGGTAAGCGAGCTTCTTCCGGCGGATAAGGTCGGTGAAGTGGAGAGAATTATCAAAGAAAACGAAGGCGGTAAGGTTGCCTTTGTCGGTGACGGAATCAATGATGCACCGGTTCTTACAAGAGCAGATATCGGTATCGCAATGGGAGCGATGGGTTCCGATGCGGCGATTGAGGCGGCGGACGTGGTTTTGATGGATGACGATCCCGTTAAAATCTCCAAAGCAATCCGGATTTCGCGCAAATGCCTGCGCATCGTATACGAGAACATCACCTTTGCACTTGTTATCAAATTTGCGTGCCTTGTACTGGGAGCACTTGGAATAGCGAATATGTGGCTGGCGATTTTTGCCGATGTCGGGGTCATGATTATTGCGGTCTTAAATGCAATCCGCGCCCTGCGCGTGCATAAGCTGTAGGAAACATTCCCCAAAAGGCAGAAAAACAAAGAATAAACGAATCAAGTCTGTGCGGTTGTGCTATAATATCCCTTAGTGGGAGAGCACTTCCCGCAGACTTTTTTAAATCGGGGTGAGGGTATGAAAACTCTAAAAGACATTTCGAAAGATCTGATTCTTGCCGGCCTCGGAACCGTGGACCAGCAAAACGAGGAAATCAAGGATTTGCTTAAAAAGGGCAGTGAGGTTTTCGGAATCGGCGAAGTCGATAACGAAGAACTGACATATAACGGAAACCGAGCCGAAATGCAGGCAAAACGCGAAGCGAAGGCAAGGGAAGATTCCACCTATTATCTGGGACACGGCGCAAGTGTTTCCGTTAACCGCATGAAAGACGAAAACGGAAACATTACCGAACGCAGTCTTTCGTTCGAAAAAAGACCGGATGAAAACCCGAAGGAAATCGAAATCGAATTCTTCCGCGGAGAGGATCCGCTGAAAGAAACCGAAGATACAGATGCAAAGAAAGAAGGTAGTGATGGTGAGCAGACTGGAAATGAAGTTTAAAAGCATTCCGAAGGAGATGTTTGATGAAACCAAGCGTCTCGAAGAGATTGCCGGAGTCATCCGTAAACACAATCTGGTAAAGAACGGTCTGACACCCGAGAGCCTGCGCCACGTACTCGAAGACTTGGGACCGACTTTTATCAAAATCGGACAGATTATGTCCTCGCGTACGGATGTACTTCCGAGGGAATATTGCGAGGAACTCGAAAAACTCCGCGCGGACGTAAAACCGCTTGAAATCGATGTCATAAAAAAAGAAATCGAGAATGAACTGGGCAGACCGGTTTCGGAGCTTTTTCAATCCATTGACGAAAAACCTCTGGGCAGCGCATCCATTGCACAGGTTCATGCAGCCATTCTTCCGGACGGCCAGAAAGTGGTCATCAAGGTGCAACGCCCGTATGTGGCGGATATGATGATGAAGGATTTTGCCCTTCTTACAAAGGCCGCAAAAATGGCAAAAATCTCTCCCGTAAACCAGACTGTGGATTTTGACATGGTGGTGCAGGAGTTAAAGCAGGTCTCTATTAACGAACTGGATTTCAGAATCGAAGCGGAAACCACGATGGAATTCGAGAACAATATGAAGGACATCAGGTATGTAACCTGTCCGCAGATTATCCCCGAATATACGACGCAGCGTGTTATGACCATGAGTTTTATCAACGGTTTCTCCATCGGAAATCTGAATAAACTCGAGGAAGAAGGATATGACCGTAAAGAAGTTGCCACCAAACTGGTAAACAACTTCTTAAAGCAGGTTCTGGACGACGGACTCTTCCATGCGGACCCGCATCAGGGAAATCTGGAAATTCTTGACGGTAAAATCGTCTGGCTCGACTGGGGCATGGTGGGAAGATTTGCCAAGAAAGAGCAGAATATCCTGAAAATGGCTGTTACCGCAGTGGTTCAAAAAGACGTGAACTTAATGAAGAATGCGGTGCTTTCTTTAGGAAAACCGAAACGTCCGATCAACCATCCGGAACTGTTTAACGATATCGACGGTGTTATGGAGCGTTATTGTTCCATGAATCTGGAAGATATGAACATCGGCGAACTGCTGGGAGAGGTTGTGGAACTTGCCGCCAATCACGGAATAGCGCTTCCGCAGGGATTCTCCATGCTGGTTCGTGCCCTGGTTACCATTGAAGGTGTTGTGGCAAAACTGAATGTGGATGTGAACATGGCACAGTTGTTCTCCGGCAAAGTCATGCATGATATGTTGGACGAATTCGACTTAAAGCAGGAAATGCTCGGGGATACCAAGGCATTGTACGAATCCGCCAAGAAATCGCTTACCATTCCGTCCCTTTCCGCGGATTTAATGAAATCCGTCATCAAAGGTCAGACCAAAGTGAATGTGGAACCGGTCGGATTCGATTCGCTGATGCGACGTGTGGAAATCATGGTCGGGGACTTAATTCTCTGCATCATTATGGCATCCACGATTATCAGTTCCAGTTTAATCTGTACAACGGACATGCAGCCGAAGGTGCTTGAAATCCCGATTCTCGGATTCGCCGGCTATCTGGCGGCATTCGGAATGGGAATCTACTTAATTGTTACGATTCACAAAAGAAGGAAAAAATAGTTTTATATGAGTAAAGTTGTAGTCGGTCTCTCCGGAGGAGTGGACAGTGCCGTAACTGCATATCTGTTGAAAGAAGCGGGCTATGACGTGGTAGGAGTTACCTTAAGAACATGGGTCGATTCCGAGACGGAAGTCAGCAAATGCTGCGAAATGGAGGATGCGAGAAGAATCTCCATGAAGCTCGGGATTCCTTACCACATTCAGAATGTAGGGAAGGATTTTTGCAGGTATGTCACCACACCGTTTGTGGAAGACTATATTAACGGAAAAACACCGAGTCCCTGCGTGGGCTGTAACCGTTACGTCAAATTCGAGGGAATGCTTTATGTTGCCAATCTTTTAGGTGCGGAATATATTGCAACCGGACATTACGCAAAGCCGGTCAGACTGCCGAACGGACGTTATACGGTCATGCATACTGCAACGCAAAAGGACCAGACTTATATGCTGTATAAACTGACGCAGGAGCAGCTTTCGCGTTCGCTGATGCCGCTTGCGGATTACACCAAGGAAGATGTGAGGCAGATTGCGAGAGATGCCGGTATCCCGGTAGCGGAAAAATCCGATTCCCAGGAGCTTTGTTTCGTGGAAGACGGATGCTATCCGGAATATGTTACGCAGCGTGCAAAGGAAGTGTTTGCGGATTCGTACGACCGGATTGCCGCGCGCCTGAGCGCGGGACATTTCGTGGATACGCAGGGAAATGTTCTCGGAGAACACAAAGGAATCATTCATTACACCATCGGTCAGAGAAAGGGCCTGGGCCTTGCCTTCGGTCATCCGGTATATGTAAAGGAAATCCGTCCCGAAACGAACGAGGTGGTTTTAAGCGAAGAAGAGGAGCTTTTTACGAAGAAAGTTATTTGTACGGATTTAAACTTCCTAAGCATTCCCGACCTTCCGGCAGGGGAAGAATTTCCCGCAAAAGTTAAAATCCGTTATCGTCACGGAGGTGAAAAGGCCGTCCTTCAAAGGCTTGAGGACGGGAATCTTAAGATTCTGTTCGAAGAACCCGTCCGGGCTTCCACTCCGGGACAGTCGGCGGTATTCTATGACGAAGAAGGATATGTAATCGGGGGAGGAGTTATTGTTGAGTAAATTCAGAATGGTTGCCGTCGATATGGACGGAACCCTGTTAAGAAGCGATAAAACCCTGCATCCGGATACCATCCGTGACATAGCCGCCGCATCCGAAAAAGGCGTGGAAGTCGTGTACTGTTCCGGCAGGGCGGTATGCGAGGTAAAACCATACCTTGAAGAACTCCCGACCGTGCGGTACGGAATCTGCTGCAGCGGTTCGGTGGTTTATGATTTTAAAGAAGACAAAACCATGTTCAGCAGGGAGATTGCTTCGAAATATGCGGTCAGCATCTGCGAGGTGGCAAAAAAGTTTGACGGCATGGCACATTTTCTCGCAGTCGGTTCGACCGTGAATAAAGATCAGGTCACCCGGATGGCGGATTATAACATGGGAGTATACCAGCCGTTGTTTCTGCGTATCGCGAAACATGTGGAAGATATGGGAGAGGAAGCCGCTGGAAGGATTTCCATTCCGAAGGTGAATATCTATTTTCGATCCAATGCGGACCGGGGGGCAGCCTATGAAGAACTGAAGGACCTTCCGCTTATGTTTGCAACGGTCGGAGATACGGTGCTTGAGATGACGGCACCGGGAATCAGCAAGGCATTCGGTCTGGAAGTTCTGACAAACAGACTGGGAATCTCGCTGAAAGAAGTAATCGGCATCGGGGATTCCGACAATGACAGGGAAATGCTAAAGGTAGTCGGATATCCGGTAGCGATGGGGAATGCGGAACCGGAGATTCTTGCAATGAGTAAAATGGTAACGGCGGATAACGATCATAACGGAGTAGGGGAGGCAATCGGAAAATTATGCGATTAAACGAGAATATGACCATCGGCGAACTGCTGGATGCGGTTCCCGATGCAAAGGACATCCTGCAATCCATGGGAATGCATTGCAGTACCTGTGCGATGGGACGCAGGGAAACACTGGCACAGGCTGCCGAAGTGCACGGAATGGATGTGGACGATTTACTTGAGGATTTAAAAGGATTCATTGAAAGCTGCTCATAACGGGCAGCTTTTTACATGTTTTTAAAAATTGTAAAAAAAGATGTTGACAGGTTTCTTACATGGTGTTACATTTACTACGACAGATGTACTACGACAGGCGTAGCAACGACAGACAAAGTAACGACAGCCGTAGTAAAGAAAGGTCGGCAGAGATGCCAAAGAAAGCAGCAGGGCCCGACAGAAGCGGACGCGCGGACGAGGGTTCGGAAAGGAACAAAGAATGGTTGAAATCAGCAGCGATGTCATTCGCGGGTATAACGATACGATGATACTTTTCCTGCTACTACGGGAACCTTCCTACGGATACGAGTTATCCAAACAGATCAAAACTCTTTCCGACGGAAAGTACATCATCAAGGAAACAACATTATACTCGGCCTTCTCGCGAATGGAAAAGAACGGATATATCGAATCCTTCGAATCGGAAGCATCCGATACGGGAAAGAAAAGAACTTATTACAGGATTACCGATGCGGGAGTTCGATGCTATCACGAAAAGTGCGAAGAATGGCAGTTAACCAAAGAAGTAGTAGAGAGATTTGTTTTAGGCGAGGCATAAAGTAAAAGGAGATACTATGGACGCGATAAAAAATTATTTGGACAATATGTTCGCAAACCTTCCCGGAACACCAAGCGTGTTGCGTGCGAAGTCCGAGCTTGGACAGATGATGGAAGATAAATACACGGAACTGATTGCGGAAGGAAAAAGCGAGAATGAAGCGGTCGGAAGCGTGATTTCCGAATTCGGAAATCTTTCGGAACTGGCGGAAGCACTCGGACTGGAAGAAGAAATGAAAGAGCAGAAAGCAGAAGAGAATTCAAATCCCGGACGGATTCTTTCCACCGAAGAGGCAGCAGGTTACATCAGGATGCGTACGAAGAAAGCGCTTTATACCGCACTCGGAATCGCACTCTGCGTATTAAGCCCGATTTGCCCGATTTTTCTGACGGAAGTCGGAAACAATATTTCGGATATCTTTGCTCCGATCGGGATGTTTGCCATCGTTATGGTCGGTGTGGGATTCATCATTTACGGCAGCAGCTTAAAGAGACCCTGGAAATATATTCATAAAGAAAAATGCACATTATCCATGGATACCACAAAGTATGTATCGGATGAACAGGAACGTTTCTACGGCTCCTACGTAGCGGAAATGATTGCGGGAATTATCTGCTGTGCATCTTCCTGGATGCCGGCGGCGGTCTTCGACGAATTCACCGCATACGGCAATGTATTGGGTGGCTCCTTCTTCTTTTTGATGGTTGGAATCGGAGTATTCCTCTTAATCCACTCCCATATCCGCAGAGGAGCATACCGGAATCTGTTAAAACTGAACAAATCAGGAACCATGAAGGCTTCCTACAAAGCCGCTGAGCAGGGAAAAGAAAGTGAAACCATGGGAGAAACCATCGGAAAGGAAATCGAGAAGAGCCTGGATAAAAAGGAAGAGGTAAAATACATCAGTCCGGTTGCGGAATTCATCATGGATGTTTACTGGCCCACCGTAATCTGCTTATATCTTTGCTCGAGTTTCATTACATTTAAGTGGGGATTAACCTGGATTATCTGGCCCGCAGCGGGAATTCTGCACGGAGTATTCAGCAGAAATCTGACAGAATAGGAGAGATTGAATATGAAAACATTTAAAACAATATATTTAACAGTAATGATTCTTACGACAATCTGCGTGGTCGGATTGTTCGGAACCAGAAGATTCATGATATTCAAAGGATGGTTTTCCGATGCGGATATCGTAAAGGAATCCGTACAGGTAGAGCCGTTTAAGGAAATAATTCTGGATGCGGATGTTGCCGATTTTACCATCGTGGAGGGAGAGGAATATCGTGTGGATTATGAATATCCTTCCAATATCGCGGTAAAGGGAAAGGTGGAGAACGAAGTCCTGAATCTTTCCGTAATCGGAAAAAAGAATACGGGTTACGGCCTTTTCAAAGTGGATGGAAAGGGCATAAATACGGTGGATACGAAACTTACCGTTGTGGTTCCGAAAGGAAGCGAAGTAAAGGTTGCGGATCTTACGATAAGAGCAGGTCAGATCCGGTTGTCCGACAGGGATTTTGATACACTGAAAGCAGATTGTGCGGCGGGAAATCTGGATTTAGAGAAGGTGAAAGCCGATAAGCTGGAAGTGAAGGCGGATGCCGGAAATGTGGAGATTGACGATTCCACTTTTGAAGATGCCAAATTTACGCTTGCGACGGGAGCATTAAAGGTGGAAGACAGTGTCATCGGAAATCTGGAAGCACAGAACAATATGGGTACTCTGACCCTTTATAAAACGAATTTTACCAAGGGAACTCTTGAATCCAATCTCGGCAAAGTCGATGTGGACGGGGAATTCGAGGAATTAAAAATCGTCAGCAATCTCGGCGGAATTAATGTGGACTCCGAAAATATCGAGAATGCAAAACTGGATTTGTCTGTGGATTTAGGTGACATCATCGTTAACGGCGAAAAGAAGACCCCTGCCTACACACAGAATTAATCCGGCCCAAAACGGTTATTTGGTAATAATATCACTCAGTTTCTTTCCATAGAAGAAATCGTGAACAATCTGATCGTATTCTTCCCAAAGAGGAAGCGTCTGGCAGGCTGCTTTTCTCGGGCAGTCATTCGTTTTACCGGCAAGGCAGGCTACGGGGGAGAGGGTACCTTCCATCAGTTCGATAATCTCTCCTAAGGTATACTCTTCCGGCTTGCGGCAAAGCTTATAGCCGCCGCCCTTACCGCTTGTACCGGTAACCAGACCGCCGTTTACCATTTCTTTTACGATAATCTCCAAATACTTTTTAGATATCGCCTGCCTGGCAGCTATGTCCTTTAACGGGATGTAGCTGCCGGTGTCGTTTTCTGCCAGATCCAGCATAACGCGAATTGCATAACGTCCTTTTGTAGAAATCATAATCTGTCCTCCGAATTCCCCGTAATATGCGAAATAACAATGCTTTTACCTATTATAGCGCAGGGTAAATAGGCAAATCAAGAAAGAAAGTTTTAAAAATTTTTAATTTACCTATTGACACGGTAGGTCAATGGTGATAAGGTATGCTTATCAGTCGAAAGACTTCCTTGATTAATTTTTTTGAAAGAGGCGTAAAATGAGTAACTTTAGAAACACTCAACTGCATACTTGGATGTGTTGTCGAATGCAGGACTCCCGGGCGAATGAAAAGGCCGGTGCATTTGAGTGTTTTCGAATGCGCCCTTGAAAAGACAATGTAACCCAAAACATTGTGTGCCGTTGCCCGGGAGATAAAACCTTCCCGGGTTTTTTTACGGCCGCACGGGAAGATGCAAATCGCAATCCGTTGCGGGCCGTGCAAAACGAAACTGAAAACCGATAATAAAAAAGAAAAATAAAAGAATTCAATTTAAAAAAGCAAAGGAGATTATAATCATGAGCAATTATAAATTCGAAACCTTACAGTTACACGTTGGACAGGAACAGGCAGATCCCACTACGGATTCCAGAGCGGTTCCCATTTATCAGACGACTTCCTATGTATTCCATAACAGCCAGCATGCTGCAGACCGTTTCGGCCTGGCAGATGCCGGAAACATCTACGGAAGACTTACCAATAGCACACAGGATGTTTTGGAGAAGAGACTTGCGGCACTCGAAGGCGGCAGCGCAGCATTGGCGCTTGCATCCGGAGCGGCAGCCATTACCTATACGATTGAAGCACTTGCAGCAAACGGCGGCCACATCGTTGCACAGAAAACCATCTACGGCGGAAGTTACAACCTCCTCGCACACACTCTTCCGCAGTACGGTATTCAGACCTCTTTTGTGGATGCACACAATCTTGCCGAAGTAGAGGGTGCCATTCAGGAAAATACCAGAGCCATCTATCTTGAGACCCTGGGCAATCCGAACAGCGACATTCCCGATATTGATGCAATCGCAGAAATCGCACATAAGCATGGCTTACCTCTGGTAATTGACAATACCTTCGGAACCCCTTACCTGATTCGTCCGATTGAACACGGAGCAGACATTGTGGTTCATTCCGCAACGAAATTCATCGGTGGTCACGGAACGACTTTGGGTGGTATAATTGTTGAGTCCGGCAAGTTCGACTGGAAAGCAAGCGGAAAATATCCGAACATTGCTGCACCGAACCCCAGCTATCACGGAGTATCCTTCTATGATGTAGTGGGACCGGCAGCATTTGTTACCTATATCCGTGCAATCCTTTTAAGAGATACCGGCGCAACCATTTCTCCGTTTAACGCATTCCTCTTACTGCAGGGTGTTGAAACCTTATCGCTTCGTCTTGAGAGACATGTGGAGAATACGAAGAAGGTTGTGGAATTCTTAAGCAACCATCCTTTGGTCGAGAAGGTAAATCATCCTTCCTTACCGGATCATCCGGATCATGCGGTATACGAAAGATTCTTCCCGAACGGAGGCGGTTCCATCTTTACCTTCGAAATTAAGGGCGGTAAGGATGCGGCTTGGAAGTTTATCGATAATCTGACGATTTTCTCCCTGCTGGCAAACGTAGCGGATGTAAAGAGCCTCGTCATTCATCCTGCATCCACCACACATTCCCAGCTTTCCGAAGAGGAACTTCTGGATCAGGGAATTACCCAGGGAACGATTCGTCTTTCCATCGGTACCGAGCATATCGATGACATCATCGCAGACCTCGAAGCAGGTTTTGCGGCAGTACAGGCTTAACGGAAACAGAATATAAAAAGAAAGAAGGGCAGAGTTATGGCAAACATTTACAAGGGAACACTGGGATTAATCGGAAATACCCCCCTCGTTGAGGTAACAAACATTGAGAAGGAACTGGGCTTGGAGGCAACCATTCTGGTAAAGCTTGAGTATTTTAACCCCGCAGGAAGCGTAAAGGATCGTATCGCAAAAGCGATGATTGAAGATGCGGAAGAGAAAGGGCTTTTGAAGGAAGGAAGCGTTATCATCGAGCCTACCAGCGGAAATACCGGTATCGGTCTTGCATCCATCGCGGCAGCAAAAGGATATCGTATTATCTTAACCATGCCGGAAACCATGAGTGTGGAGAGAAGAAACATCTTAAAGGCTTACGGTGCGGAAATCGTTCTGACCGAAGGCGCAAAGGGCATGAAGGGTGCGATTGCGAAGGCGGAAGAACTTGCGGCGGAAACTCCGAACAGCTTTATTCCGGGACAGTTTGTAAATCCCGCCAACCCTGCCGTTCATAAAGCAACCACCGGTCCGGAGATCTGGAAGGATACGGACGGAAACGTTGATATCTTTATCGCAGGTGTCGGCACCGGCGGTACCGTAACCGGAACCGGCGAGTATTTGAAAGAGCAGAATCCGAACATAAAGGTTGTGGCACTTGAGCCGAAGGATTCCCCCGTTCTTTCCGAAGGACATGCGGGAAGCCATAAGATTCAGGGTATCGGTGCAGGATTCGGTCCCGATGTACTCAATACCAAGGTTTACGACGAAGTATTTACCGCTCCGAACGAGAATGCATTCGAGACTGCAAAACTACTTGCAAAGAAGGAAGGAATCTCCGTGGGAATTTCCTCCGGCGCGGCATTGTACGGCGCAATCGAGCTTGCAAAGAGACCGGAAAACAAGGGCAAGGTTATCGTTGCACTTCTTCCGGACAGCGGCGACAGATACTATTCGACCGCACTCTTTACCGAATAAAATATTTTCAAAAAAGAATTGACAACCGGCTATATCGTTTGATAAAGTATAACCAGTTTAATACAGTAAACCGTTGAAGCGGAGATAAAGGCAGTTATGCCGATACAGAGAGTTCGCCAAAGCTGAGAGGAGAGCACGAAACAGATTGTCAAATGGACCGCTGAGGGTGCAGTCAAAGGGAGTTTTCCCGAGTATTCTGCAACGTAGGGCATACGTCAGTTGCCTGGGATATGAAGGTATCCCGCAAAGCGCACGAGTCATTTCGTGAATCAGGGTGGCACCGCGGATAGGTGAAGTAAAAGCACATTATTCGTCCTTGACAGAACATCATTCTGTCAAGGACGTTTTTTTATACCAATGAGGAGGGAAGCGACATGAAGTTTTATCCGGAATTTGAAGAAGTGAAAAGAATTGCCGAAAGCGGAGAGTATTCCATTGTTCCCGTCAGTGCGGAAATCCTTTCCGATTTCATTACGCCGATTGAATGCATGCGGATACTGAAGAATGTATCCACGCACTGCTATATGCTCGAATCAGCAAAGGCCAGCGAAGTCTGGGGCCGCTATACTTTCCTCGGATACGAACCGAAAATGGAGATCACATGCATCGATGGCAAACTCCGTGCAGGCGATTTACAGATGCAGGTTAAGAATCCCTCCGATACCATCAGACAAATCCTTTCGGAATACAAAAGTCCGAAATCTGAATATCTTCCTCCTTTCCACGGTGGGCTCGTCGGATATTTTTCCTACGATTATTTAAAATACGCCGAGCCTACCGTAGAGTGTAGTGTCAACGATGCGGAGCAGTTTAAGGATGTGGACTTAATGCTCTTTGACAAGGTCATCGCATTTGACAACGTAAAACAGAAAATCATTTTAATCGCAAATATGTCTTTGGATCAGCCGGAGGTCGGCTACAATAAAGCAATCCTCGAAATCGAGCAGATGGCGAAACTTTTAAAAAGCGGTCAGAAGAAAGAAGAAAAGACCGGCCGCATTACCGGTGAGGTAGAAGCATTATTTAACAAAGAAGAATACTGCGAGATGGTTGAAAAAGGAAAGTACCATATTAAGGAAGGCGATATTTTCCAGATTGTTTTATCCAACCGCCTGAGTGCTCCGTTTGAGGGAAGCCTTTTGGAAACCTACCGAAGACTCCGTACCATCAATCCCTCCCCGTACATGTTTTACTTCTCGGGAACCGACGTGGAAGTTGCGGGAGCATCTCCCGAGACGCTGGTAAAACTCGAAGACGGTATCCTTCATACCTTCCCGCTTGCGGGAACCCGTCCGAGGGGCAAATCACCCGAGGAGGATGAAGCGCTTGAAGCAGAGCTTCTGGCTGACGAAAAAGAACTTGCCGAGCATAACATGTTGGTTGATCTCGGAAGAAACGATTTGGGTAAAATCAGTAAATTCAACACCGTGGCGGTGGAAAAGTTAAGATCCGTCGAACATTTTTCCCACGTAATGCACATCGGTTCCACGGTACGAGGAGAAATCAGGGACGATAAGGATGCGCTCGATGCGATTGAAGCGGTTCTTCCGGCAGGAACCTTATCCGGAGCACCCAAAATCCGGGCCTGCCAGTTAATCGGTGAGCTGGAGAATAATAAACGAGGCATCTACGGAGGAGCCATCGGGTACATCGATTTTTCCGGGAACATGGATACCTGCATTGCCATCCGGATTGCGTACAAGAAAAACGGAAGAGTGTTTATCAGAAGCGGTGCCGGAATCGTAGCGGATTCCGTTCCGGAGAAGGAATACGAGGAATGCTTAAACAAAGCAAGGGCGGTCTTGAATGCACTGAAAGCTGCCGGAGAGGAGGAAGAATGATTCTCTTAATCGATAATTACGACAGTTTCTCCTACAATCTGTATCAGTATTTAGGGGAATTCGAAGAAGATTTAAAAGTCATCCGGAACGATGAACTTACGGTTGCCGAAATTGAGGCACTAAATCCCGACGGAATTGTTTTATCCCCCGGACCGGGAAGACCGGCGGATGCGGGCGTCATCGAAGAAGTTGCCGTAACACTCGGGAAAAAGATTCCGACCCTCGGAATCTGCCTGGGACACCAGGCCATCTGCGAAGCATTCGGCGGAACCGTAACCTACGCAAGCCGGCTGATGCACGGCAAAACCTCGGTGGTGGAGACTTTTGGGGACTGCCCGATTTTTGAAGGCTGTCCGAAAGAATTCGAAGTGGCAAGATACCACTCCCTGGCAGCAGAAAAAGAAAGCCTTCCGGAATGTCTGGAAATTACGGCACTTACCAAAGAAGGCGAGATTATGGCGGTACAACATAAGGAGTATCCGATATACGGACTGCAGTTTCATCCGGAATCGATTCTTACACCGAACGGCAAATTAATGATTCAGAACTTTATAAGGGAGGCACGAAAGAAATGATTAAAGAAGCAATTGTAAAAATCGTAAACAAGGAAGATTTAACCTACGACGAAGCGTACAGCGTAATGAACGAGATTATGAGCGGCGAAACCACACAGACACAGAATGCGGCATTTCTTTCCGCCCTTTCCACCAAAAGCGCGAAAGCGGAGACTACAGATGAAATCGCAGGCTGCGCGGCAGCCATGAGAGATCATGCCACAAAGGTGGAAACGGATCTGGATATTTTTGAAATCGTCGGAACCGGCGGAGACAATGCACACAGTTTTAATATCTCCACGACTTCCGCACTGGTTGCGGCAGCAGGCGGCGTTAAGGTTTCCAAGCACGGTAACCGCGCGGCATCCTCGCTTTGCGGAACGGCGGACTGCCTGGAAGCATTGGGAGTTAACATTGAGCAGGACCCCGCAAAGAGCGTGGAGCTTTTAAACGAAGTCGGTATGTGCTTCTTCTTTGCGCAGAAGTATCATTCTTCCATGAAATATGTAGGCGCGATTCGTAAGGAACTCGGATTCCGGACCGTATTTAATATTCTGGGACCCCTTACCAACCCGGCATCTCCGAAAAGATATCTTCTCGGCGTGTATGACGAGTATCTGGTAGAGCCGTTGGCGCAGGTACTGATTAACCTGGGTGTAACGCGTGGTATGGTTGTTTACGGACAGGACAAACTTGATGAAATCTCCATGAGTGCGCCGACCACGGTTTGCGAATTCAAGGACGGATGGTTTAAGACCTATACCATTAAGCCGGAAGATTTCGGATTTACCCGTTGCACGAAAGAGGATTTAAAGGGCGGTACTCCTGCGGAGAACGCACAGATTACGAGAGACATTTTAAACGGTGCCAAGGGACCGAAGACCGATGCGGTATTGCTAAATGCGGGTGCGGCACTTTATATTAATGATAAGGCTGCATCTCTGGCAGAGGGAATTAAACTTGCCGAAGAAATCATTGCTTCCGGCAGGGCAGCACAGACACTGGAGAAGTTTATCGAGGTAAGTAACCAATGACGATTTTGGATGAAATCGCCGCTTATGCGAAGATCCGCGTGGCGGAGGACCAAAAAAACATACAGGCGGGCCGGATGAAAGATCTGGCCGAATCGCTCGGCAGGGGCGAAGGAAACGTCTTTTACGATGCGGTATCCAAACAGGGAATGAGCTTTATCTGTGAGATTAAAAAGGCATCTCCGTCAAAGGGAATCATCGATCCGGTATTTGATTATCCGGCAATCGCAAAAGCCTACAACGAAGCCGGCGTGGATGCGGTATCGTGCTTAACGGAGCCGAAGTGGTTTCAGGGCTCCGACGAAATCTTTCAAGAGGTTCGTGGAATCGTAAAAGCACCCATGATTCGAAAGGATTTCGTTGTGGATGAATACCAGATTTATCAGGCACGCGTAATGGGAGCGAACTGCGTTCTGTTAATCTGTTCCATTCTGGATACGGATACGATAAGCCGCTACCTTGGAATCTGCGAAGATTTGGGACTAGCGGCACTCGTGGAAACACATGATGCCGAAGAGATTGGAAGTGCTGTCTCGGCAGGTGCGAAAATGATTGGCGTAAATAACCGAAACCTGAAAGACTTCAGTGTGGACTTTTCCAATGCATCGAGACTTCGGGATTTCATTCCTTCGGACCGTCTGTATGTGGCGGAAAGCGGTGTAAGCAAAGCATCCGATATCGCGGAACTGGTTCTTGCGGGAGCCGATGCCGTTTTGGTCGGAGAAGCCATGATGAGGGCGGAGAATAAGAAGGAATTCTTAACCGCGATGAGGGCGGAAGCCGCAAAGATTTGAAAGCCGGATGGAGGGATTTATGAGTAAGATTAAAATCTGCGGGCTATTCCGGACGGAAGATGTACGGTATGTAAATGAAGCCGGACCCGATTACTGCGGATTTGTCCTGAATTTTCCGAAAAGCCACAGAAATCTGGAAGTTGAAGAGGCGAAAAGGTTAAGAGAATTACTGGCACCCGGAATCCGGGCGGTCGGGGTGTTCGTGAACCAGCCGTCGGAGTATGTTAAGGCAGCAGCAAAAAGTGCCGGTCTCGATGTGATACAGCTTCACGGAAGCGAGGATAACGAATATATCAAAAGCCTGAAAGAAGGTACGGGACTTCCCGCATGGAAAGCTTTTAAGATACGAAATGCCGATGATCTGGAAGCGGCAAAACAAAGCGTTGCGGATCTGGTGCTTCTCGATAACGGATACGGAACGGGAGAAGTATTTGACTGGTCCGTAGTTACGGAATTTGAAAGACCGTTTGCCCTGGCAGGCGGTTTGACTCCGGAGAATATCCCCGAGGCAGTAAAAAGACTGAAACCAGAAGTTGTGGATATTTCCTC
>JAEEGL010942747.1_pt1 | contig 27592 bp, 26 predicted proteins | sample 9134231 | NCBI WGS metagenome assembly JAEEGL01 (sample SAMN16246548, study PRJNA631951) | gut metagenome | biome: gut microbiome; feature: rumen; material: fiber-attached | host: Bos | place: Iran: Karaj | collected 2018-10
GTGACAAATTTGTATGGACGGTTCCAGATGTAAAACAGCGATAGCGTTTCATTTGGGGTCAAATAGACGACCGGATTTTTTATCGTATTATGAGCCTTTGAGTATGGCAAGAGTGTTTTGATACCAACAACTGCAGAACCATGATAAAAAATACCGGGAGACACATTTTTGTCTGTCATGTTTACCTCCTCGTGAGTTTTGTAATATACAAGTACTTATCCTCACAAATCCCGATTTGTCGATATGATTCTATCACACCGGGCAAAGCTTTTCTACTGAAAACGGGGCTGGAATGTTGCTTCCAACCCCGTAAGTGGCGGAGGGAGTGGGATTCGAACCCACGTGAGATTGCTCTCAAACTGATTTCGAGTCAGCCCCGTTATGACCACTTCGATATCCCTCCGTATTCAATTGAGTGTCGCTTTTCAAGTTCGACTATTATATTATAGCACAGTAAAATGCAAAAAGCAAGACTTTTTTAATTTTTGGTATTGCATTATTCAACGGTTTGTGCTATAATATCTAGGCACGGGTCAAGGAGGCATAGCTCAGTTGGTCAGAGCGCACGGTTCACATCCGTGAGGTCGAGAGTTCAAGTCTCCCTGTCTCCACCGTATAAAAGGGGCGTTAGCGCAGTTGGGAGCGCACAACACTGGCAGTGTTGGGGTCAGGGGTTCGAATCCCCTACGCTCCACCAACATTTGAAAGAGGGGCCGTTGGCCCCTCTTTCAAATGTTGTATGTGAATGTTCGGAAGAACCCCTCGAGTTTTTGCCGCGCAGCGGATAAAACTCAGTGCCCGGCGCGCAACCGGGGTACGTTTTGCACTAATCTCCGGGCTGGGTTCTGAATCCCCTACGCTCCACCAATACGAGAACGAGGGGCCGCAGGCCCCTCGTTCTCGTATTGCATGAGAATGTTCGGAAGAACCCCTCGAGTTTTGGCCGCGCAGCGGATAAAACTCAATGCTCAGCGCGCAATCAAACGTTATACTCGCTGTAATCGCTGAGCCGGGTTCTTAAGCAAAAGCAAGCTTTTTTCGCTGTTCGTCAAGTTTTTATTCGCTTTTTGAAAAAAACTGTTGACAAAAAGCGGGTTGTGATGTATAATAATCAAGCTTAAAAAAGCAAGCGAGAGTGGCGGAACTGGCAGACGCGCACGTTTGAGGGGCGTGTGGATAACACCGTACGGGTTCAAGTCCCGTTTCTCGCACCATATTAAACCCGGCGGCGTCAGCCGCCGGGTTTAATCAAAGAAAGGATAATTCAATATGAAAAAGAATACATCTCTTCTTTCAATGCTGCTTGCGTTAATCGTCGTTCTCGGCGTCCTTGCTTCCTGCACGTCGGGCAATGGCGAAACAACCGAGGCCGGCACGACTGCGGCGCAGGAAAACACAACGCCTGAGGCTACGACCGCCGAAGTAACGACAGCCGAAGCGACTACCGAGGAAACCACCGCCGAGGCCATCGTAAATCCGGTCGATTACACCTATTCGGGCATAACGATTACCATACCCGGAGATTTTTCCGAAACCGATCAGGGCGGAATCAAACTTCTTGTCCCGCCGACGTACCCGAATCAGGCCGACAACATTACGCTCACCGTCGGTTCGGGCGATTCTTCTGTTTATACCGAAGAATTGCTGCGCAAGACTATTCAGCAGCTTCTCGGCGAGCCTCAGGATTTCAGTTACGCAAAGGACAAATTCGGCGACTTTGACCGCATCGTCGTCTCTTACGCCATCAATCTTAACGGCGTCAGGATGAATCAGGAAACCGTTTATATCTTCGGGGACGGAAAAGTATACAACGTAACGTTTACAAGCGTTTCGGACGATTTCAAGAGAACGTTTGCCGCGGTACGCGACAGCATAAGGATTTCTACGGAATTTGCCGAAACTGAGCCGATTGCAGCGGAGCCGGTCGAGTATTCCTATTCAGGCATAACGCTGACCGTGCCCGGGAATTTTACCGAAGTTGATCAGAACGGAATCAAGATTCTCGTGCCGCCGACCTATCCGAATCAGGCCGACAACATCTCGCTCAGCGTAGGCCTCGGCTCGGTTTCCGACTATACCGAAGCATCGCTCCGCGCTACGCTGCAGCAGGTTCTCGGAGAGCTCCAGGATTTCACCTTCGCTAAAGATAAACAGGACGGACTCGATCGCGTTATTATCTCCTACACCGCAAACGTCAACGGAATCGCAATGAAACAGGAGAGCGTCGATCTCTTCTCTGCAGGCAAAGTTTACAGCGTAACATTCACGACGCTTTCAGACGATTTCAAAGACGTTTTTGAAACCGCGAAGAACAGCATCAAGATCACCGGCTGACGGTATAAGAACGGTTTTCATACCCGGGCGGTTTGTCTTTTGAGATTTTTTCATTCATCTATTGACAATCCGCCCGGTTTATATTATAATTATAAAGCTGAATTGCAAATTTCAATTCATTTACGCGGGTATGGCGGAATTGGCAGACGCGCTAGATTCAGGTAACACTACCTCGGTGAAAATCTTGAATTCTTGGTTGCCCCGTCCTCGGAGTGACCGCTCCGTGTAAAAATCAACGGTCAAAACCAAATATGCGGGCATGGCGGAATTGGCAGACGCGCTAGATTCAGGTTCTAGTCGAAGTTATTCGGTGGAGGTTCAAGTCCTCTTGCCCGCACCACCGAAACCCTTGAAAACACTGCTTTTTCGAGGGTTTTTGCTTTTCTTTTGCTCTGACAGACGCATCACATAAGGTTGCGCAATCGCGGTCGTTTTCAATAATTTTTCTCATATTTCTTTGTTGAATACGACGGATTTTTTCTCTCAAAGGTTATGCGTCTGCCGAGCACTGTTCGTCATCGTAAGGAACCATTCCTTCCGTGAGTTTGGAGAAAGTGTCACCGGAAATGACCCACATTTCGTTGATCCGGTCAATTTCGTTTCCGTCATCGTCGTAGAAATCGAAGTGGGTGCGGAACCGACCGTTCAACGTGATCTGAATACGGAGCCTGCCGCCTTCGTCAAAAATCCTGATCTCATCCACCAGCATTCGCAGATGCGCGTCGCTGATGGCACCGGCGTTGATAATGTCGCCGAGAAGGTCTATGCTCTTTTTCAGCTCTTTTCTCCGTTCTTTAAACATACCGTCCAAGTTGTTGAATTCGGAGATCTTTTTTGTCAGATCCTCGATGTCTTTTTCGCAGTCTTCAAGCATCTTCGTGTAAACGTCTGAGTGCGCCCTGTCGCGTATGCGCTCAAGAAGAATCTCCTGCTGATCTTTTTGTCGCAGAGCGAGCTTTCCCTCGTATTCTGTAACGCGTTTTTGCAGACCCGGACGTTCTCCTGTCCATTTTTTCAGTTCTTTGTCGATGCGTTTAAAGCTCTGCTCTGCAAAATATCGAATCTCTTTCAATTCTTTTTCAATCAGTTCGTCAAGCACTTTTTCATTAATCGCATGCGATGTGCAATGCTCTTTTCCGTATCTGTGATAGCCGTTGCAGGTATATTCCATTCGGTCGGGCTTGTTTCTCCATCGACGTATTTTACACACGAACGACGAACCGCAGTCTCCGCATTTTATCAGCCCTGCATACCGGTGATGCGGTTTGCCGGAAGAAGCCCTCACGTTCCTTTCCGGCTTGTCCTTCAGAAGAAGCTGCGCCTGTTCCCATGTTTCTCTTGAAATAATCGGTGAAACCATATTATCGTGGACAAACCATTCGCTTTCGGGAAGTTCTTTCCGTATGTGATTGATTTTACTGGTATATGACTTGTGGCATACAACCGTTCCGACGTAGAACTCGTTCGACAAAATTCGCTTGACGGTCGTGTTCACCCACAGAAAACGGTGCGCTATCTCCGGTTTATTATTCCCGATATCTTTTCCGAGAACGGTGAGATTATAGTATCCCGGCGTGTGGACTCCCTCGTCATTCAGTATTTTGGCAATCGCTTTGATACCGTAACCTGAAAGATACAAACTGTATATCCGTCTTACGATTTCTGCCTGTTCCTCGACGATCACGACCTCTTTGGTGTTCTTATCCTTAAAATACCCGAACGGCGGTATCAGAATGATGCCATTTTTTTGTTTCTGCTTGTATCCGGCGCGGATCTTTTTTGAGATATCGCGAGCGTACATGTCGTTGAACACGCCTTTGAAGCCGACCATCAGATCGTCTTCCTCGTTGCTCGTGTCGATGTTTTCGGTCACGGAAAGCACGCGCACGCCGTTTTCCCGAAGAAAATCTATAAACATAGCGGTCTGCGTTCTGTGACGACCGAGGCGTGAAAGATCCTTTACGATCACCGCATCGATTCTTTTTTCTTCCACCGCCGTTGTAATGTCTTCGATGCCCGGGCGGTTGAAATGCATACCGCTGATGTTGTCGTCAGCCGATTCTCCGACGACGTTATGATTATTCTGCGCGGCGTACTCCCGCAGAATTTTCTGTTGGTTTTCAAGAGAATTCAGTTTTTTGTCTTCGTCTCTTGACAGCCTTGCGTAAAGCCAAACGTTCATTTTTGTCCTTTCCTCACGCGGCAGGCGCGTGATATGTTTTTATACTACCTTGCGGCAAGCGACAACATATCACAGAACCTGTCGGAAGTCCAGCGAGAATACGAAATAATCAGGGTATTTTTTTGCGTATTTCTTCATCTTTTTTCTTTTCTTTGACCGGCTCGTCGGGAGAAACGTTGTCTTCATTAACGTAATCCCTGATAACACTTTTCAGGAAATCTGAAAATGATTTTTCTTCTCCGTTGTAATAGTATTCGACGGTGGCTATCGGAATTTTGTTTTTGGTCATCGAACACCTCGTCAAATTAGTCATAATCGTCGTGAGACCAGCCGTACCCGTCGTCATCATCGTCGTCCGGCTTCTCACGATCTGCTTTCACTTTGGCAAACGCTTCGGTGAAATCGAACGGCGCTTTGCGCTTACGGACGACCTCATAGCCCGAATTTCTGTACCGTCGCAGAGTTTTGTCGTCCATATTGTTGTAGAACGTGTCGGCGATGATGAGTTCCATCGTGGCAAGTTCGCCCGCGAGTTTGAAGATCACCGACGCCATGTGCTGCTCGAAATCCTTGATAGAAGCGATAATCCGGTCGGCATCCGGCTTCTCTTTGTCGAGGCTCTGCGCGTAGTTTCTGACGGCGAGTTCGATAAAGTCGGAGCGTGAGCGCGCCTTCGACTTACCGAGATATTCGTCGATCGTTTTGTCGATTTCCGGGTCGATCCAGAAACCTTTATTCGTTTTGTTGTCTTTGTTTCCCATAATACCTCCGTTTTTTCTATGCGTTGACCGCAATTATTCCTCTGCTTTTTTGTCCGTATTCCGTCAACAAACCGCAATTAAACCGCAATCAAATGGCGTCGTACCGCAATCTGAAACGAATTCGGAAGGAATCGCCGAAAAAGCCCGAAAATCGCCCGGAATCGGGCGTTTTCGCCCTCAGCCCGCCGTTGCGGGATGACGTTTTGTGGACGGACCGCGGTCTGTCCTTTAACCCGCTTCAAAATCGGTCGGACCCCAAAACCGATCGCGGTCTTCAAAAACCGCCCGATTTTCAGCCCGTGACAGCTGTGACGGCTGTGACAGCTAATTACACAGGGAAACCGAGCCGTCACCGCTCCCGCCGCCGTCACCATTAAAGCTGCCGGCGGAACTTTCCGTGACAGTTGCGTCGGTGTGACAGCCGTCGCTTACTGTGTCTGCTGCCGTCACAGCCGTCACTGCCGTCACACCGTCTCTTTGCCATGTCTCAGGAACGTCTTCCGGAAGCTCGTCTTTGGAATAACGCATACGACGCATCTCCTGAATCAGACAACTGAATATGAGTTGACGCTCATTGCGTATGTGTTTTTTCTGAAACTCCAAACCGAAATAAGCCAACTGATCGCGGTGCAGTTGCAGACTTTTGGTGATCGTGTTGTTCGGGATATCAATGTCGAATACTCTTTTGATCTCATTTGAAAGAGCGGTTGGAATACACGTGAGATATTTCATATCGCTGCTCAATGAAATTCCTTCTTTGCATTCCAGATGAAAAAAGATATACTTCCAGACGGCGAGAACGGTTTTGTCAAACTCCGGCTGCACGTATTCCTGCTGTCCGGGAACGAGCTGCCATACGCCGTTGTCGTCGAGCCGGAGGCTGATCGTTTTGTCCGCCATATCACGTCCGGTGCAGTAGAGCGATCCCTGTCTGTCAATACGTGATGAACGGGAAATTCTAAGATAATTGTCGACCGCGCCGGTGATTGCCATCGAACCGGATGCGGAGTGTATCTCGTCTCCGTCGGTGCGCTTGCTTGTATGGTGAACGAGAAGCAGTGCGACGTCGTGTTCCTGAGTGAATTTGTGGAGCGGGATCATATCGTCGTAATCATCCCGATACATATTCCCGCCTCTCTGATCAGGACGGATATACTCGAACACGTCGATGGCGATCAGAACGGTATCGGGGTGGGTAGTTATGAAATCGTCCAGCGCTTCGATGAGCCCGTCGTTGGTCTTATACACCTCGTTTGAAAAGTGAAAGGACTTCGGAAGATCGTCGGTGATTTTCAAGGCGCGTTTTTGTATGCGGTCTTCGGTATCCTCCAGGGCGAGATACAGAACGGTACCTTGCTTTGTCGGGAATCCGAGGAAGGGTTCTCCTTTGGAAATTGCAATACAGAGACCGAGCGTGAGCAGCGACTTGCCGACCTTCGCCGGACCGACGAGAAGGGTGAGACCGTACGGGAGAATTTCATTCACCGCAAAATGCGTAGGCCATACCTCTTTGTCCATAATCGTTTCGCCATCCACGGTATGAAAGCGTTTCTTCCCGACGGCTTGCTCGTACATCCTGTTACGGATTATATCGATTTCGTTATTCATTTTAATTCCTCCCTGTGAAGTTCTGATAGCATTTTTTCGACTTCGCTTATGGCAGCGAAAAGTTTTGGCTTGTCCTTCGTTAACAAGCTTGGAGTGATTTCGATGTATTTTCGCATGATGAATAAATAGTCATCTCCTGCTGCTTTTAGAAGCAATAACACATCTTCCACTCTCTGTGCCGGTGGAACTATCTGCGGTTTTTTGATTGTTGTTTCGCTTTCCTCATAGTCATCTGAAGAAACGATAGTTTCAGCCGTAGACTTATTCGTTTTCGTTTTCGGTTCAGTCGGTGTTGTATCCACAGTCTCCGTTATTGTGTCTTCGCTTGCCGGACGAAACGTCCTCAGCCACCGCGCTTCTTCGAACGATCGGAAGCGCGGCTTTTCTTTGTCGCTTATGATTTCTTTCATCGTTTTTCCTTTCTCAGTTTATTAAAAAAGAGCCGGAACCCGCAAACGAAAAACACGTCAAAAGATATGTTTTCCGTTATACAGATTCCGACCCTTGTATTCCGAATTCTCAGCCGGGAGGATGGAATTGATTCGCCGCGCGAAGCGGCATTATGTTGCGACCGAAGAAGCAAACACTTTCGTTTGCCCCTGTACGGTCTTGACGTGTATGACGACTCTCTGGCGGCAGATTGGGCAGACGCAGATCGCGTCTCCGTAGCCGTAAGCGCCGCCGGGATCGTATTTCAGAAGCAGCACGGTGTTTCTGAAGTTCACGTCCGGTACGTCGCCGAAGCGATGGTTCCCGTAAGGACAACGCAACTTCGGCATATGTCTGAAGCCGTCGTCGGGCGGCTTATTATTTCTTTCAGGTGACTGTTCTATCATTCTCTTTATTTCAACCTCTTGATCACTAGCGTAGCGACGCCCTGTATCTTCAACTCCTGCCTTCGCTCGGCGGGGATAACGATCGGCTTCATACTCTTGTTCTCCGGCAGAAGGTATATCGCGTCCTTTTCAGGCTTCAGCCGTTTCAGTGTCGTCTGCGTGCCTTCAAAGATACAGGCGACGATCTTACCGTATTCCGCCGTTTCCTGTTTGCGTATCAGAACGTAGTCTCCGTCGTCTATACCGGCGTCGATCATCGATTCGCCCCTGGCGCGCAGCAGGAAGAATTCTCCGGAACCGGTCAGTGCTGTCGGCATACGTATCGTTTCGATCTCCTGCTCGGTTACCTCATCCATAGGACCGCACGGAATAGAGTTGCCGCTCTGAACGCTGGTCGTTTCCATCGCTTCGCGCATATACTGCGTCACGATGCCCCTGTGTTCGCCGTATTCGACGACACCGCGTTCTTTGAGCGTCAGGAGGTACCGTTGAACGGTCGGGCGTGAAATGCCCGTGTCACGCTCGATTTCGCGTGTGGACGGTGAGTGCCCTTTCCTGTCGTAGTATCCGTTGATGTAATCGATGATCTTTCCGTACAGGCTTTCGTCTCTCTTTGCCATAAAAGTGCCTTCCTTCCATATATGAACCATACGGCTCATATCGGATTATATCAAACATTTGTTCGTTTGTCAAGAGGTTTTACAAAAGTTTTTGAGAAATAGCATTTTTTCCTCCAAAAATGTGTTTAAAACCTATTGACATTTTGCAAATCACACTGTAAAATATTGATGTCAAGGTATAGATATTTTTTATACCATTAGTGGAAAGGATGGACTGAACGATGAGAATCATTTTTTTGAAACATTTTTATCGGTTTTGGCGCTTATCATTTTGTCACCCCTTTAACAGTCGGAGGTCTTATTTAAAATTCCTTTCTTTATGCGCATAACCGATGATTTTTTTGATTACGGTTATGCGTTTTTTGTATGGTATTTCCTGTAATGAAACATCAAAGGAATGCTTATTTAGCTATTCTATCTTCACGAGTGAATGGAGGCATTAGATATGAATCAACGTATACCTACCAAAATTATCTGTTATATATTGTGTCTGTCAATGATTTTGCCTTTTTCGATGTTCTCTTCATTTGCTATGGATACATCTAAAGAAAATGATGGCGTCGAGGATACTGTAATTATCGATCCGTACACAGAGGTAGAAACTGTTGAATCGGTTTCTGCCGAAGAATTAAGATCGTTTAAACCCGGTGATTTGGCATTTGATGATTTGCAAAAGCTTTCGGTCGACGTCAATGCTCTTCCCGAATTTATTAACGTTGATACTGCTGTCGCGAAAGGACACGTTAACCGTTTGTATCTTCAAGAGTCAAGCTTGAACACCGTTATCTATCAAAACAGGAACGGAACGAAATCCACTTATATTTTCAGCAAACCTGTGAAGTATGTAGATGAAACAGGTAAAGTGCAAGATAAAAGTTCAAAACTAAGCCGGCTTTCAGATGGCGTTTACCCCTATGCAATGCTGAACAATTCTGTTAAGGCATATTTTTCCGGCAATGCTGCAAACGGCACAATGATTCGTTACAAAGATTATTCCATTTCAATGTCACCGGATACTTTGGAATCTTCTTCGGTCACATTTAAGCCAGAAAACAACACTATTGAGTATTCAGGCGCTTTCGGATCCGGTACTTCTATCGTTTATCAGCCAAAACTCAATGGTTTGAAGGAGGACATTGTTCTGCTAGAAAAACCGGAAAACAATGAATTTGGTTTCAATCTTGTTTTAGAAGGGCTTACTCCTATCAAACACGGAGAACAGTGGTATTTGGCGGACGAAAATAATAACATTATCTCCAACTTTGGTGAAATAATTATACGGGATGCTACAGGGAGAACGGTTGACGGAAATATAATCATAGTCGGCACAGACAGCCAAGGAGTTTATAAAGTTGTTATTTCGGCTCCCAGTTTATTCCTTGACGATGATGCGACTTCATATCCTGTTTTTATCGATCCTTCCATCTATATTTGGGAAGACGGATATTACTATAACGAATACGAAGCCACGATACAATATAACGCGATTACAGATACCGGACTCTATACAACATCAGCTGCTGTGAGCACAGCTCAAAGCAACCCTGATTATCACAAACTAGGTTATTATTCCTCCGCCAACGGAAAGATCATTTATAAGCTCTATGATTTCTTTGGCGAGTATGGACAATATAAGGATTTACTTGACTGTCAAATTGGTATAGCTCATCTTTATTTTCAAGTTAACTCTGGTACTGCTGCTACGGTTACCGTAAATCCCATGACAAGTACGTGGAATACTGGAACTTACGGCGATAATCCTGTTGCTCTTTGTAATTCTTCTCTATGGAGTTCATATTCAAGCAATTATGCTTCATCATTGTCATTGGATTCAACATCCGGAGAGCGTGCAATTGACATTACAAATATCTTGAGAGGGTGGGCACGTTATAATGCCGGTACTTCCACTGCATCGTACGATAACCCGTCAAACGGTTTCGTTCTAAGCTCCAATGCTACAACTTCATATCGCAACATAACAGCAGTCGAAGAGTTTTATGCTGATAGTGTTTATGTCCTTATGGATACCAGTTATATCGGCGGGAGTTATTATATCAATAATATACTATCTGGACAGTTTTTGAGAAGAAATTCCGCTTCAACGCTTACTACTTCCAAATATGCTAATACAAATAATATAAGGTGGTTCTTTGAGTACATCGGGAACGACAAATATATTATCCGATCAATGTATAATACAAGTTACGCTTTGTATGGTTCCGGCACTTCGGTCAGCCTGAGTTATCTTCCCAACAATCCGACTGACAATTATATTTGGGATGTCAGTAATGCAGCGAGCGGCGGTGTAATCATTAAGAACAAATCTAATGACAAGGTGTTACGTTACAATGGCAGCACACTGAGTTTAATCACAGCAATGACATCAAGCAATCCCAATTATATGCAAACAGTGTGGGGAATCGTAGCTCAGAACAACTATGTAAATCTTACATCATTTACCGTTACAAAGCCCGAATGGCTTGCAATAGGAATGTCACAATATGTAACTATAGTTGCAACGCCATCTAATGCGACCTGGAAAGGTGCAAGCAATTTCACGTGGTCAAGTAACAATAATTCTATTGCAACCGTAAGTTCCGACGGTAAAATTACAGGTGTGTCAGCAGGTACTGCTCAGATAACTGCCAATCATAAAATGACAAATTGCACTTATTCATTCAATGTTTCCGTTAAAATCTATGGCAGTAAATTATTTCGCACATTACCATCGAGTATGTATACGGATATCAATTGTCACGGATATGCGATGTTTAGAAATGATATACCATCTGGGTGGACAAATTCGGTAAGTACATATTTGCAATCAATACAACCAACTTCAATCATAGGAAATAATGACTATTCAAGTACTATACGGCATCAAGTGAGCGAACACACTAAAAATGATTTTGAAGCATGGCTTACAAATAACGGATATACTTATCAGATTGACAGCACTTTTAGCAATAACGGACAAAACAGAGTTTTGCAATCAAACCAGTATCGAGTTGTATTGAGAACAGGTTTTCATAATTTCCCAATAAATATAATAGGAACAACCATTATATATGGACCTTGTTATGACTATCATTTTTGGTATCAGACATATGATGGAACATGGGCAAACAAGCATGGGCATACCGATTTTTCAGCACCGGAGCACTTGCCAAATGGGATTACTCCAGAATCAGTAGCGACGACTGGATGGGAACTGTGCATTCTTGATAATGAAGGCAATACAATGTATACACACAATAATTTCTATGACGGAGACATATATGTATATATCATTACAGTAAGTTGAAAGGAGATTATACGTTATGAAAAAGAAAGCAATAATATTTTTAATAGCAATAATTGGGGTGATAGTAATTTTACTCATAGCTATTGCTGCTATAAACGGAAACAATCTAGATTCGTTAAAAAATGATTTAGGAAGAGGGAAGCCGATTGGCGAAGGTGAACTTATAAAAATGATAAAAGATTCAAATGAATTCAACACGTCATACGAAAAGCTCGCAAAATACTCGTATAATGATTTTATGATTAATTTGCAACACAAAAAATGGTCTTCTATTAACAGTAAAAATCTTATTAATTCATCCTTCGGTATGAACGATATTATTTCTTTCAACTCTTTATTCCCGATAGAAAAGCTTACTGTCATTAATAACGATTGCATATATGCTGAATATAAACTGGAAAAGGATGATAGACCGTTTCATGCTTTTGTTGTTTTTGAGCGATCCGTTTTGAATGAAAAAGGTAACAGTTTTGAGAGATGGCATTATTACGGAGAAATTTATTTTGCATATTCCGACATAAGTTCAGATCAATTATCTTCGCTCGAAGGAAAACGCATTACGATAAACAGCCTGCCATTTATGATCGATATGCGTTTCACGCCGTATGCTTTGGGAACAGATGCTAATTCTTCTTTACATTTCGAGGAAACGATATTGATAAAAGACGGCGTTGCGGTTATCAGTTATATTGCCGACTCTTTCGACAGTGATGAAATTGCAATAACTGATTTAGCATTTATTCCATACGGGAAAAGTGATGAACGTTATCTTGGCAATTCTTTTGTGAAGAATTCTTTTCCGGTATTTAAATAAAGTCTTGAATGGAGTGGTATACTTTAAGTAGGATCGACAAACATCCAAAAATCTGATAATAAAAAACAGAAATATGGGGGAAAGAAAATGTCGATTGATATACTAACGCTCTCGCCAAGTCTATTTGGAAAAAACACGCACTTTTGGGGCATTGAAATAAAATCAGTTTGAATTTTCACCGAGGTGTCGTAACCATCAGGTTCTAGTGGGGGCAACTTCGTGGAGGTTCAAGTCCTCTTACCCGCACCGAATGACAAACGGGAAGGCGTAGCCTTCCCGTTTGTCATTCGGCACGATTAACGCCGCGGCGAAGAACCCTCATTTTCGCCAACGGCGAAAATGAAATGTCCGGCGAAAAACCGTGCAAAAACGTCGCGGTCTCGCGACGAGAAATTACTCGACGGGTTGTTGACAAACTCGCGAAGCGAGTTTTTTAACAACCCTTTAATAATATCGGGATCAAGCCCACTTGTCTTTCGATTTTGGAATTCTGATGTCGCCGAGGAGAAATTCGAACTGATTCAGGAACCATTCGCCAGTCGACGGCTTCTGACGCAGAACGATCAGTCTCGGGCTGTCGGCGCCTCCGGAGGTGATCCAGAGCCGGATATACCCGGCGTTTTCGCGGCTGTTGGACTGTTCGATTATCTCGACTTTGTACGGAGCGGAAGTCGTATAATCGTTTGCGGGAGTCGCTCCGACAAAGTATGAACGAGGCACGTAATCCTTTCCGTCCATGAATCTGTCCCTGATAAACTCCTTGTTCATATTTGAAATGGGTTCGGGGCCTTTGAGGTCGTTGATCATCGCGTAGCAGTCGTCGCGCGATTCGGGAAAACGGCAGAATGCTGCAACGGTGAAAGCCGAAACCGAAAGAGGATCTTTCCTGTCAAATTCCTTCATCGACGTCATCTCTTCAGCTGTTTTCGGAAGAGCCGAGAGCACGAAAGTCTTGGTTTTCTTGGCGGTTTCGATCTCTTTTTTGACCTCTTTTGTTACGCCGCTGAATATCTTACCGAGATTTTTTTTAAGCCAATCCATGATCGTCATACACTTTAACTCCTTATTGTTTTTGATTGCATAAAAAGTATATCATATAAGGCGCGATATTTCAAGACAATTCCGGAGATTGATCAAATTATTCACAGGTTTTTTCTCATTCTTTCAAAAAAGACTTGAATTATTGTTATTTATATTATAAAATATTATAGTGATACATATTGAAAAATGCACCGGAGATGCTATGACGGATTACGGGATCGGCGGACATCGTTCCATCGACGAATATGTAAAAGCAAAACTTAACAGTTTTTCTTCGCGTGAAAAAACCTTTGAGACTCTCTTTGATCTTATGTTCAGCGAAAGCGGAAACGTAATGTGGGAGCAGAGCGAAGGATTCAGGATCAGGGAGTTCACGTACGGTCAGGTAAAAAACGAGATAATCCGCAAGGCGGCGTCGCTTTCATCGCTCCTTTCGGATCTTCCCCGCGGAAGCGTCGTCGGCCTTTATATGGAAAACTCTCTCGAGTGGATCGAATGCTTCTGGGCTATAATTCTCGGCGGATTCAACCCTTTACTTCTTAATCTTCGTCTGCCGGATGCAGCCCTCAACGACGCGCTTACAGTGACCGGCTGCGGCGCGGTAATCTCTTCCGGAAAAAAATACGGCCGTAGGACGGTGCTTCCGACGGAAATAGAAGCTGAAGAAACGGAAAACGCTCCCGTGTCGGAGTTCGGCAAAGAGATCCTGATCATGTCCTCCGGGACGTCCGGAAGAGTAAAGATCTGCGCGTATACCGCTCTTGAGTTTTACTTTCAGATATCTGACAGCTGCCGGATGGTGGAACAGTGCGCGCTGCTGAAAAAGCATTATGAATGCCGCCTCAAGCTCCTTGCGCTCCTTCCCTTCTATCACATATTCGGGCTTACCGCGGTTTACTTATGGTTTTCATTCTTTTCAAGAACCTTCGTTCATCTTTCCGATCTGTCGCCCGAAACCGTTGTAAACACGATAAAACGGCACAAAGTCACGCATATCTTCGCCGTTCCGCTTTTCTGGGAAAAGGTATATAAAGCCGCGATAAAAACTATAAAAAAACGCGGCGAAAAGACTTACGCAAAGTTTTGCAAAGCAATAAAGATCAGAAAAAAGCTGAACGGCCCGGCCGGCAAGGTCTTTTCCGCGCTTGCCTTCCGTGAAGTGAGGGAAAATCTTTTCGGAGACAGCATCAGCTTTCTTATCACCGGAGGAAGCAGGATAGACCCTGACGTCATCGGATTTTTCAACATAATAGGATACCGCCTTGCAAACGGTTACGGTATGACCGAGATCGGTATAACCTCGGTCGAACTGACGTCGGGTGATTTTCTTTACGAAGGATTCGTCGGAGCGCCGTTTTTAAACGCCGAGTATTCGATAAACGACCGCGGAGAACTGCTCGTCAGGGGAAAGGTCATCGCGTCATATATAATCGAGGGCGGTATAAAAACGCATACCGACGGCTGGTTCAATACACGCGATCTTGCCGAGTGCGTTTCGGGTCATTACAGGATCCTAGGCAGGTCCGACGATCTGATCGTCGGCGCCAACGGAGAAAACGTCAATCCGTCGGTCGTCGAGCCGCTTTTGCGTCCCGAAGGCGCCGAAGACGTATGTCTAATCAAGGAAAAAGCAGGGGACAGCGAAGAACCCGTCCTGCTTGTTTCGGTCAACCGCTTCATTTCATCCGAAAAGCTGGAATCGATCGAAAAAGAAACCAAACGGCTTGTCTCGGACGCAAAGCTTGCCTCCTCGATAAAAAGGATCGTTTTCGTGACCTGCCCGCTCCTCCGGGACGACGAATTCAAACTGAACAGGAAAAGACTTTCCGACGACTTTTCCGCCGGCCTGCTTCCTACGACCGACCGGGAAAAATCGGAGGCGGAAGGCGAAGACGACGAGCTGATATCAAGGATAAAATCCTTCATTTCAGCCGCCCTTGACCTGCCTCTCGGCGATATTCATTCGGATTCGGATTTCTTTACCGATCTCGGCGGAAGCAGCCTCGATTATTTTGCCGTCGTATCTCAGCTTGAGGATGACCTCGGCGTTCCCTTCCCTTCTGACGGCGAAAACGGACTTAAAACGGCAAGAGGTTTTGCGGATTTTGTCAGAAAGGAAAAGAACCTCTGACAGTTTCGATATGATCGCATTATTCAATTTATTTGTAAAACTTACCGGATGGCCGGTCCAGTATTTGTGCTTCCGGACCAAAGTATATTACGCGGACCGGAAAAAGTCCGGCCGTATGATAAAAGGACCCGCGATAATTGTTTCCAATCACACATCGGTTTTCGATTACGCGGTCTATCTTTTCATCTTCTGGTCGAGAACGCTCCGTTTTCAGATGGCGGAGGTGCTTTTCCGAAAGAAACTGCTGGGATTGTTTCTGCGGATGATGGGCGGGATATTCGTCGACAGATCTTCTTTTGATTTCGGATTCATCTCAAAATCCGAGAATATCCTGAAAAAAGGCGGGATCGTCGGTATATTCCCCGAGAGCCGGCTTCCGCTCCCGGACGAAGAACGCCCGCTTGAGTTTAAACCGAGCGCCGCTTTTCTGGCGCTTTCGTCAGGGGTACCGGTGATACCTGTTTATACAAACGGCTCGTATTTCAAAAGAAAGCGCGCGAGAGTAATTATAGGAACTCCGGTAAACGTTTGCGATCTTTCGGATCCGTCGCTCGGAGAAAAGGAAAATCTGCGGCGGGTTTCGGAAAAACTCAGGGAAATAATAATCGGACTGGAGAAGTCGCTCGATGAGCAAAAATGACCGCGAGCGCGGAAAACTGTTTTCATTCAGATACCTGATACACGATTTTATCAAGATCACCGCGTCGATACCCGGAATGATATGGTTCAGGCCAAAATGGTACTATGAATCCGACGCCGCAAAGAAACGCATACGCAGCGGCGCGATGATCATTTCGAATCACTACGGCAAGTACGATCCTGTTTATCTCATGTTCGCCGTCTGGTACCGGAGACATCATTTTATCTGCGGTCGCGAGTTTTTCGACGGCAAGTGGAGATTCCTGTTCAAATCATTCCTGTGTATCCCGGTGGACAGGCAGAATTTTACGATCAATTCACTGCGCGAAATATCCGAAGAACTGCTTCGCGGTTCCCTCGTGACCATTTTTCCGGAAGGACACATAAACACCTCTGAGGGCGGTATGGCGTCCTTTAAGACCGGTATGGTTCTGATGGCGCTGCAGGGAAAAGCGCCGATTATACCCGTCTACGTCCAGCCCAGAAAGCATTTTTACAGTCGCCTGCGGGTGGCGATCGGCGAACCGATAGATATCACGGCAAAATACGGAACACGTCCGAAGCTTTCGGAAATCCAGATGATCGCCGACGACGTACGCACAAAAGAAGATCAACTCAGACAGTTAATAAAATAAAACCGGCAGAATATAAGGAGAAGCTATGAAATTCCAGACACGGGAACTGTTCAGAAAATACACCCCGGACGATCAGTTTGAAAAGATCGTCGAAACCGCATCCGTTTCGGAAATGTGGAAAAGATGCCTGACCGAATATCAGGACGCGATCGCCGTCACCGACAACGGTACCGAATACAGCTATAAAAGGCTTGAAGAAGACGCCGCGGGCTTTCGCACGCTTCTCGCCGGTATCGAAGGAACGAGGATCGGTATAATCGCTCCTAATTCTTATGATTTCGTTAAAGCGTATCTCGCGATAACCACTCTCGGTAAAACCGCCGTTCTGCTTCCCGCGCATCTCGACGCCGGAACGGTTTTCGGCTGCACGATGATGTTCGGACTTTCCGCCGTCGTATACGCACCGGAGTTCGCGGAAAAAACGGCAGTCGTCGGCGCGCGCCGCCCGGACGTGAAGCTTATCCCGTCTGACAGTCTTTCCGATGAAAAAACGCCCCCGGTCGATTGCGACGGTTCGGTTCCCTGCGCCATCGTCTTCACCGGCGGTACAACGGGAAAGAGCAAGGGGGCTCTCCTTTCGAACCGCGCCGTAATGGAAGGGACGGTGAACGGATGCTACGGCTATCCCGACGTATTCGGCCAGAGATATCTTCTTATCCTTCCGCTCACTCACGTTTTCGGACTTATACGCAATCTTATGACATCCCTTTACACCGGAAGCAATCTTTACATCTGCCGCAACAACAAGGATATGTTCCGTGACGTTGCCGTTTTTAGACCCACAATAATGGTCATGGTACCGGCGCTGGCGGAAATGGCGCTGACTCTTTCAAAGAAATTCGGTAGGAATATGCTCGGCGACAGCCTTCGCTGCATAATCTGCGGCGCGGCGCCGGTGTCTCCCTTCCTGATCAAAGAATACGACAGACTCGGCATTAAACTTCTTGCGGGATACGGTCTCACCGAATCAGCCAATCTGGTTTCCGGAAACCCCGAAAGCCTTGCAAAACCCGAATCGGTAGGTATTCCCTTCCCCAACCAGGAGTTTCTCATCTCGCCTCAGGGCGAGCTCTGGCTGAAAGGTAAGAATATGATGGACGGATACGTCGGAATCGAGGAACCGGACGCTTATGAAGACGGCTGGTTCAAAACCGGCGACCTCGTCAGACTTGACGAAGACGGATTCCTTTACATAACCGGCCGTATCAAGGAGATCATCGTTCTTCCTTCGGGGGAAAACGTATCTCCCGCCGAAGTCGAGACCTTTTTCAACGAGCCGTCCTTCATTCAGGATTCGCAGGTCTTCGAGGATGAAAACGAATCGGGGCAGCGCATTCTCGCCCTTGAAGTCGTTCCGAGACTGACCGAGCTGCGCGATATTCCCGAGGAACAGAGGAAAAACTATATCGTTTCGGAACTTCAGAAGATCAACGAAAAGCTTCCGCCTTTTCAGCGGGTGAGCAGGATCACCGTCCGGGATGCCGATTTTGAAAGAACTCCCGCGATGAAAATCGTAAGATACAGGAAATTCAAATGACAAGAAGCGAAATCACCGAAAAGCTGAAATACATTCTTTCAACCGCCGACGACCGGGATCCCGAAAGATACTCGAACGTCACTGAGGAAACGAGACTCATGGAAGACCTCGGAATGTCTTCCGTCGGGATGCTTTATATTGTCATAGCGATCGAGGAGGAATTCGGTATACGTTTCGATAACGTCGGCGCGTCGGATTTCAAAACTCTTCGCGACGTACTCGATTACATCGAGGCAAAGCTTTCATGAAATGGGAGCCCGCGGTACCGGTTTACGGCGATATGATCCGTGCGAGGGTCGGTTCGGTTTACCATTACGGGATATTCGTTTCCGAGGATGAGATAATCGCCTTCGGACTGCCCCCGGCGGAACGTTTCAGGGACTGTCCTGACCGGTTCAGGGTGACGTCCACCGGGATTGACGTTTTCTCATGCGGTTCCATTATCGAGAAAGCGGTCCCCGACAGGAAGGAAAAAAGAAAACGCTTTTCCGCCGAAAAAACGGTTTCGGAAGCAAGAGCACGGCTTGGCGAGGAAGGATACAATATTCTGCACAACAACTGCGAGCATTTCGTCTGGGAATGCGCGTACGGAGTAAAAAGGTGTACTCAGGAGGAGGAAGCCCGCTCGCGCTGGCTTTCTCGAAAGGTATTCGACGTTTATCTGCGCTTCTCCGCCGACGCCTGCCGCGCTGACGGAAAAATCCCGTCCGACGAAGAACGTGAATTGCTGGCATTCGCCGCAGGCCGTTCATTCAGATCGGACAAAGCAGTAACCGATTTCGGGCGAAAAACGGTCGGGAACTGTAAAAAACTCGGTTTTTGCTATTCCTGTTCGTCATCGGAAGAAACGGTTGCCGCAGTTGTCTCGGGACACGCAGCCGGAATATCGGTTATTAAGGTTCCGGGTGATATCTCATCGCTTCCGCCTGTTCCGGTATCCGCCCCGCGCAAGGTCAGGAAAGAACTTGAAGGTCATATCAGTCGCGGAGATTTTTTCGGATACTGCACCGACTTATCACGCTTCCTGGCGCTAAAAATATCCCGAAGGCCGATCGCCTTCGGAACAAGAGGGACGGACAGAGAAAAATACGCCGCCGTTTCGTTCAGACTGAACGGCAAAGCAGATACCGTCGTATCGGTCAGCGGTATCGATTCGGATGCGCTGAGAGTATATTCGGCAGACTCGTCTTCTCTTGTGCATCCGGGTTACGTCATCGTCGACTGACCGGAGGAGCACAATGGTATTTATCTACGTTGCGCTTGTCATTTTAGGACTCTATATCATTTTCATTGTCGCCCCGTCGGCTGTCGCCGCATGGCGTGTCATGACACCGCGGCCCGGCATTCCGTTCGAAGAGGTTATTTCGAAAGATCCGCGTTTTCGAATCTATGAAACCCGGATAAGAAATGCAAAATCGTTCCTCGACGGAATCGGACCTGAAGAAGTCTCCTGCGTATCGGGCGACGGAACGCGCCTGTGCGGATATTATTACGACAACGGAAGCGACAAAACGGCGCTTTTCGTTCACGGGTACCGTGCCGACCCTTTTGTATGCTTTTCCCTTCAGGGAGAATACTTTGCCGCAAAAGGATACAATCTTCTCTTTGCTATACAGCGAGGGCATCCGGGAAGCGGAGGAAAACACGTTACTCTCGGATTGAAGGAAAGTTCGGATATACCTGCCTGGACCGGATTTTTGAAGGATCGCGGATCTCGTTCGGCTGTTGTATACGGCGTGTCGATGGGAGGATTTGCCGCTGCTCTGGCAACCGCCGATCTTGATCCGTCATTCGTTAAAACCGCGGTTATCGACTGCGCTTACACTTCGCCGTACGATCAGCTTATGCGGGATTGCAAAAAGCGCCGTCTGCCGGGACGGCTAATGATGCCTTTCGTAGCTCTTTTTTCAAAGCTGTTTTTCGGAGTTGATATTAAACAGTCGGCCCCGGAATCTCTCGGACGTTCAAAAATCCCGGCTTTCTTTATCCACGGCAGCGCCGATTCCACCGTGCCGCCCGACGACGGAGAAAAAAACTTTCAGGCATGCGCATCAACCAAGCGTTTCTATATCGCAAACGGAGCCGAACACGTGCTTTCATTTGCAAAATGCGGAGACGATATTAAAGCTTCGCTGTCGGATTTTATCGAGAAGCAATATCGAAATATTCAAACGGAGAATTCAATATGAGACCTTTTGCAATAGTCGCAGACGTTACCTGCGATCTTCCCGAAAAATTTCAGAAGGAATATGACGTCACCGTCGTTCCCGGACATCTCGTACTCCCCGACGGATCCGACGTAAAAGCTTACGTAAACTGGGACGTAATGCCTCGCGACGAATTTTACACCGACCTCAAAAAGCGTCCTTCGGCTTACGCCACTTCCCCCGCGAACCCTGACGAATTCGCCGAGGTTTTCGAAAAGATCGTATCCGAAGGAAAAGATATTCTTGCAATGACGATATCCGGCGCCATGAGCGGAGCTTTTTCATTTGCCCGGAAAGGCGCGGACGCTGTTCTCTCGCGTCATCCCGAAGCAAGGATCAAAGTTATCGACACGATGCGCTTCGGCCCCGGATTCGGACTTATGGCCGTTCACGCTTCTATGAAACGTGCCGAGGGTAAGTCTTTCGAGGAGGTCGCGGACTATATCGAAAGCAACAAAAACCGCTTTCATCAGGCCGGGTGGCTTGACGATCTTTCATTCGTCGCCAAAAAAGGCAGACTGACTCACGCCAAGGCATTCTTCGGGACGCTTGCCGGGATCAAACCCATAGGCGAATTCGATTACAACGGAATGACCACTGTCATAGGAAAGATCAGAGGAACGAAGCCGGCGCTCGAAGCTCTTGTCGATTACATCGAAAAAACGATCGAAGATCCTGAAGACCAGATAATTTTCATCGCCCAGACGAACCGTCTTCCTCAGGCTGAGGAATACAAAAAACTGATCGAAGAAAAAATCCGGCCGAAGGCTGTCTACATCAACGACGTATATCATTCCTGCGGAGTCAATATCGGTCCCGGTCTTATGGCTGCATATTACGTAGGAAAACCGATCACTCACGGACTGTCCGAGGAAAAAGCCATCATCGAAGCATTTCAGAACAAGGGAGCGTAACGGAAATGAACAAAATCTCCGGAAAACCGAAACTGATCCTCTACGCAGCATCGGGAATGGGCGTCAACCTGCTCAACACGGTAATGGGCTCATACCTCTGCTCCGCTCTTGTGACAAGCGGATTCGGGGAAGCGGCGATACCTTATCAGACCTTCGAACAGACCAATCTCGTCATCCCCGGCGCTCTCGGGCTCTGGGCGATCATGGTGCTGATCTCGAAAATCGTCGACGGAATCATCGATATTCCGATGGCGTCGATCTCGGACAACCTGCGCACCCGCTTCGGAAGAAGAAGACCCGCCATACTGATTGGCCTTGCCGGAGTCATCCTCTTCTTTACCCTCTTCACGCTCGTGACGCCCGTCCACGGACAGCAGTCGGTAATAAACACAATCTATTACGGCATAGTACTCTGTCTGTTCTATACCACCTACACGCTGACGATGGTATCATACTACGCGACCTTCACCGAGTTCCTCGAGGACGGGCGCGCCCGCAACCTTGTTTCGAACGCAAAATCGGTATTTGACATTTTCTACTTCATCATCGGCTACGTTCTCATTCCCGCCTTCCTCAAGGGGATGAACATCCGCGCGGTCGCGATGATCGTACTCCCGCTTTCTCTGCTCATGCTCATCCCGATCTTCATGATCAAGGAAGACGATCTGCGGGATGACGGCGGGGATATTCAGAGGGATCCACCGCTCAACATCGTGAAGTCGATGGGATATACCTTCAAAAACCGCAATTTTATCATCTGGATGCTCGTTTACTCGATCATGACCTTCGGAGTTCAGCTCTTCCTAGGAGGAATCAACGAGTATTTTTCGAAGACCGGCATGAGCATGATGATCGTCATGTCCTGCTGCTTCGCTCCGGTTCCCTTCACGCTTATGATCTACAACAAAATCCTTCGCAAGCACGGGTTCGGAGCCGCTTTCCGCTATACGGTATTAACCTACGCCGCGGGAATGATATCCATGTTCTTCGTCGCGAGGCTTGGCGCGGGAACGGTGAAGACGGTAGCCGCCATTGTAGCCGGCCTCATCTCCTCCCTCTCGATCGGCTCGCTCTTCGCGGTCGGCTACTCGGTGCCGTCGCAGCTTGCCGCAGACGAGGAAGCGAAGACCGGACACTCCAACTCCGCCATGTACTTTGCAGTTCAGGGGCTCTTCTCGGCTGTCGCTGCGGGAATCGCGACAGGTCCGGTGCTTAACGGACTGAAAGAAAGCGAAAAAGTGGTCACAATGACCCTGATCTGCGCCGCCGCGATGCTCGTCTCCTTCGCGCTGACCTTCATCCTTCCGGTTTCGGTGCGGAAGATGGGCAGGGAGACTCCCGAAGCCGATAAAAAAGCGGATTGATTCAGATGTCGGTCAAAAGGATAAACGGTATACACCTCGATCTGATGCTCAGAAACGGCCTGGCCAATCTGCTCAGATACGAGGCCGAAGTCAATAAAATGAACGTCTTCCCGGTTCCGGACGGAGACACCGGAACCAACATGTACATGACCCTCAAAAACGGTCTTGATTCGGCAAAACCGACCGAAGAATCGGGAAGATATCTGAAATCGCTGAGCGACGGAATGCTGCTCGGCGCCAGAGGCAATTCGGGAGTCATTCTTTCGCAGTTTTTCAAGGGCTTTTTCCTGGAACTGTCCAGATGCGGACTTCTCGGCCCGGGGGAGCTGCGTGCAGGACTCATCCGCGGATACCGCACCGCCTACGAAGCGGTAATTAATCCCGTTGAAGGGACCATGCTCTCGGCAGCCAGGGAAGGCATCGAACACATAAGAACGCAGATCACGAGAAATACGACTGTCGATTCGCTTCTCGCGATGTACGTCGCCGAGATGAAAAAGACGCTTTCCTTTACTCCCGAGATGCTTCCCGTACTGAAGGAAGCGGGCGTCGTCGACAGCGGAGCCTACGGTTTCATACTCATTTTCGAAGGAATGCTGTGCTATCTCCGCGGAGAAACGATAGATCCCGGAAGCGACGTCACCGAAACCCGGAACGACGCGGCTCCGTCACCCGATTTTTCTCTCTTCGACGAAAACAGCCGTTTCGAAGACGGTTACTGCATGGAGTTTATTCTCCAGCTTATGTCGAACGGGGAATACGATCAGTCCTTCTCTCTCGAAAAATATATTTCGATGCTGAAAAGCCGCGGCGAGTCGATCGTCTGCGTTCAGGACGGCAAGCGCGTAAAAGTCCACGTGCACACGAAAAAACCCGCGAATATTATTCACAACTCCCAGAAATACGGAGAATTTCTCACCTTCAAGCTGGAAAACATGCAGATCCAGCACAACGAACACGACAAAACGGTAGAAAAAAAGAAAGATCACAAACCGCTTGCCGTAATCGCCGTAGCAAACGGAGAAGGCGTAAAGCAGCTCTTTTCCGATCTCGGCTGCGACGTCGTCCTCGACGGCGGGGTGACGATGAATTCTTCTTCGAACGATTTCGTCGACGCCTTCGACCGGCTTGACGCTGATGCGATAGCGGTGCTTCCGAACAACAAAAACGTTATCCTTGCGGCCCGTCAGGCGGCCTCTCTCCGCCCGGATAAAAACGTAACCGTCATCCCCAGCGAAAGCTTTGCCGAGGGTTATTTCGCGATAGCCATGGATATTCAGGACAGCGATGATATCGCTATGCGTCTCGAACAGATGAACAGAGGCATAGAAGGAGTTATCACTCTTTCCGAAACTACAGCGTCCCGCGATTATTCCTACCGAGAGATAAGCTGCAAAAAAGGAGACGAAATAGTCCTGCGCGACGGAGAACTGGTCTGCGTTTCATCCGACAGGACGGCGGCTCTGACAGAAGCTCTCCGGATGATAGACGAGGCGTCGGACCGCGAGACCTGCGTACTGTTCAAAGGATCGGGAATATCCGATGAAGAGGGAGAAACGCTCTGCGATACCGTCCGTTCGATCTGCCCTTTGGCGGACCCGGTCCTTATCGACGGCGGTCAGGAAATATATCACTGGATACTGGGGATACTCTGAATCATGCTCTGGCTGTATATAACACTTGCCGTAATCGGCGTCTTTCTCTTCTTTTTCCTCTTCCCCACTCTTATTATGTCCGGGGTCCTGTATACGATACTTCTCGTCAGAAACAAGAAGGAAAAGTGGGGGCGCGAGTGCAGCATCCCCGACGACGAGGAATACCGGCGTATGTTCGATACCGGGATGGCGTGGGAAAAGCGATACTCTGATAAAAAACGCGAGGTATCGATAACCAGCGACGGACTGAAACTCTGCGGCGAATATTTCGATTTCGGAGGACGCCGTGCGGTGATAATAATCGCCGGAAGAATGGAATCGCTGCTCTATTCCTACTATTTTGCCGAACCCTTCCGCGAGGCGGGATTGAACGTTCTCGTAATCGACAACCGCGCCCACGGAAACTCGGAAGGAAAGGTATCCTCACTTGGATATAAGGAATACCGCGACGTCATCCGGTGGTGCCGGCTGCTTCACGACGAACTCGGAAACGAAAAGATAACGCTTCACGGAATATGCATCGGAGCTTCGACGGCCCTGTTCACCGAAACGTCTCCCGACTGTCCCGAATACGTCGACTCGATTATCGTAGAAGGAATGTACGTAAACTTTTACGAATCCTTCAAAAATCACATGATCGTCGACAGGCCGGAAAAGCCGAGATTCCCCATAATGCAAGAAGTCATGATTCACATTCGCTTCTTCTCGGGAGCCAACGTCGTGACCGACGGTCCTTTGAAGAGGATAGACCGGCTGAAACGCCCCATTCTTTTCCTCCACAGCCGCGAGGACAAGTATTCGACCCCGGACAAGGCGGTACTTTTATTCGACAAATGCAGATCCGAAAAGAAACTCGTGTGGTTCGATAAAGGCGCTCACTCGAGGATAAGGGTCAACAACACCGAAGCGTACGATAATGCGATAAAGCGTTATCTCGACGGATTAAACTGATTTCACGGGGATTTCCCCTGAAAAATATAAACAAAAGAGGTTTACCATGAACCAGGATTACAACTACCAGGCGCCCGCGCCGGTACAGCAGCAGCCCAACACGCTCGTATTTGGAATACTCAGCCTTGTTTTAGGCAGTCTCGTCGGCATAATATTAGGTTCGATAGGCAGAAAGAAAGGCAACGAGTACGTCCTCCAGGGCGGCACTCTTACCGGAGCTTCCAAGGCAGGTTACATTCTTTCTAAGCTCGGAATCATTTTCGGGATAATCGAACTTGTCGTTATCGTGATTTACACGATCATCATCATAGCAGGGGTGGGCGCTGGAATCACCAGCGGCGCCTTCGATTCGTTAATCGACTTTTAAAAACCACAAATCCGCGCGGGGACGCGTCATCCCGCAGTCCCCGCGCGGAAAATCTTTAAATCAGCGAGTCTCCTCCGGTGCGAAAAACGGCAACAGAACAAATAAAAAAGGCAAGACTAAAAAAGCTTATTTCCGTAGGTCTTACCGCAATATTGATTTATGTCACGGTATCATTCATTCTGACAGCCGTGGTTTTTTCCGTGCTTTTCAAAAGGAGCGATTCGACTCTTCCCTTCCTTTACACTTACGACGAACTGTCGGACGAGATGATCAGTCCCCGTGAGGTATCCTTCAATTCGGACGGAAATCTTCTTAAGGGGAAAATATACGAGCCTGACGGTTCGAAGGGGATCATTGTGCTGGCGAACGGCACCAGAAGCAATTCCGACTACCATCTGACCAAGATCCATCGATTTATCGGCGACGGATGGACTGTAGCTACCTATGACGCAACCGGAGTAGGCGAAAGCGAAGGACGCGGTATCAAAGGACTGCCCCAGATCAAACGCGATCTCGCGGCTTTCCTCGCGTATCTGAGAGATTCGGGGGAATTCAACCGGGACACCGCTGCGTTCATATTCGGTCACAGCGCCGGAGGATACGCCGCCGCCTGTATGCTTTCCGACGAATACTCTGACGAGGATTTCGGCATCGACGGAGTCGTATCCGTATCCGGATTCGACCGTCCCGCCGACGTAATGCTTTACAACGCGAGGAAGTACGTCGGTATCTGGGCCGATATCCAGTACTGTTTCGTATACGTCTATAATTTTATACTTTTCGGAAAAGACGCGGACACGTCTGCATATGAATGCGTGAACAGCAGCGACGTACCCGTGCTTATAATAAACGGCGCGAACGATAAGACTGTTCCGCCATCGATCGGTCTAGCCCGTTTCGACGGCAGTTTTACCGACCCGAACGTGACATGTATCGAAATTCCGGACGGACCGCGGGCCGAACACAGCACCGCCTGGCTGAGCGATTCATCCGCTGAATACGTAAACGGATTCACCGACGGCGACATGCCGGACAAAACAGCCGCAAACGAACTTGACGAGTCGTTTATGAGCGAAGTCCTCGGTTTTTTCGACGGGATTATCGATAACTGAACTTTTTAAAAGGAGTTAAAAATGAGCTTGAAGGATTCATGGAAGGAAGCCGGAAAAGGACTTGGAAAATCCTTTGCCGGTCTCGGAAAAACCATTATTAAATCTGCCGAAAAAGGCGTCGACGCGATAGATCCTCCCCCCGCTTCCGACAAGCCGCAAAAGGAGGAAGATCTCCGGGAAGACTGGAAAAAAGTCGGAAAAACGTTCGGCGAGACCGGTAAATCTCTCGGCAAAGCTTTTGCCGGTACCGCCAGAAAAGTAATAAACGCCATAGATGAAGAACCCGAAGAAAAAAGCGGCACTTCAGACGGGGGAAGCACAAAAGAGGACACTGACAGCAAATAATAGCTGTTTTGCGTCCTGCCGGCGGTATACGTCGCCGTAATTGCTGCGGTCAAACACCGCACACCCGTATTTTACATAGGGATTGTTTAAAAACTTGCTTCGCGAGGTTTTAAGGCAATACCGCACAATTCGCGTGTGCAGATTGCCGAGATGATTTTTTGTCTGTTTTCGCTGAGAAATCGCAGGAAAACAGGCGGTTTTTCAAGATTTCGACGCGGAAACAGACGGAAAATCA
>JAEEGL016469517.1_pt1 | contig 27592 bp, 27 predicted proteins | sample 9134231 | NCBI WGS metagenome assembly JAEEGL01 (sample SAMN16246548, study PRJNA631951) | gut metagenome | biome: gut microbiome; feature: rumen; material: fiber-attached | host: Bos | place: Iran: Karaj | collected 2018-10
ATGGTATTCGTTATCTTGATGTAAAGTTAGAAGGTCCTGGTTCAGGTCGTGAATCTGCTGTAAGGACATTACAATCATTAGGTATTACAATTAACGGTATTACTGATATTACAAAGATTCCACATAATGGTTGTCGTGCAAAGAAACCAAGACGTGTATAATTTTTAATTAAAATTTTAACCATATACATAATGGGGGCAAAATTGATACAAAATAATTGGCTAGAACTTATAAAACCTGAAAAAGTTATAATTGAAAAAGAGGATACAAATAAGAATGTTGCTACTCTTGTCGCAGAACCTTTGGAAAAGGGATTCGGTTTGACATTGGGAACTGCACTACGTCGTGTTCTTTTATCCTCATTACAAGGAACTGCTGTTGTTGGAATTAAAATTGATGGTGTATTACATGAATTTGGTTCTATTCCAGGTGTTAAAGAAGATGTTATCGATTTAGTTTTGAATGTAAAACAAATAGTTTTAAAATCAGAAGTTGAACATCCTAAAAAGATGACGTTGAAGATATCTGGTGCGCAGGTTGTAACTGCTGGTATGATTGAAACAGCTGGTGATATCGAAGTTATTAACAAAGATTTAGTACTTTGCCATCTTGACAGCACTGCAAATCTAAACATGGAATTCTTTGTTGAAAATGGTAAAGGTTACAGAACAGCAGAAGAAAATAAAAAGGCTGATATGCCAATTGGTTACATTGCTGTTGATTCTATATTCTCACCAGTTTTAAATGTTGCTTCTAATGTTGAACAGGCTCGTGTTGGTCAGAAAACAGATTATGATAAACTTTTGATGACAATCAAAACTGATGGCTCTGTAAAACCAGAAGATGCTCTTGCATTATCAGCAAGAATTTTGGTTGATCAACTTGGTTTATTTATTAACTTCGAAGATCCTGAAGTTGTAAAGAAGGAAGAAGCAGAAGAAGAACTTCCATTTAACAAGATTTTACTTAAGAAAGTTGATGAACTTGAGTTATCTGTTCGTGCAAACAACTGCTTGAAGAATGATAACATCACATATATTGGTGAACTTGTTCAAAAAACGGAAAATGATATGTTAAAGACTCCAAACTTTGGAAGAAAGTCTTTGAACGAAATAAAAGAACAACTTGGTCTTATGGGACTTTACCTTGGTATGGATGTCCAAGGTTGGCCACCAGAGAACATTGAGGAACTTTCAAAGAAATTTGAAAATCCTTATAAATAATAGGTAACTGTTTATGGCAGAAAAGAAAAAAGCAAGTATTTGGTTAACAATCTTGAAAATCATATTTGCATGTTTGCTTCTTGCTGCTGTTATGAATGGTTATTTTATGGCAGGGGCTAAAACCTTATCTGATAAAGCGATTGGTGCAACCCATGCTCTTTTAAGTGCCGAAATGTTAAAAGATGGTGCTGAAGGAAAAAAGTAATATATTATTAGAAGCGATTCGGTAATATAAAGTTTAATCCGTGTTGCCAGTCAACACTACAAGCTAAAGAGGTCTATGATGAGACATAATATGAGTGGTAGAAAACTTAACAGGACAAAGTCACACAGAAAAGCTTTGTTTTCAAACTTGGTATGTTCACTTGTTGAACATGAACAAATATCAACAACACTTCCAAAGGCAAAAGATCTTCGTTCATTTGCAGATAAAATGATAACTATTGCAAAAAAGAACACTTTAGCTGCAAGAAGACAAGCATTATCTTTCCTTCGTTCAGAAGAAGTTGTTAAGAAACTTTTTGATGTATTGGCAAAAAGATATGAAAAAAGAAACGGTGGTTATACACGTGTTTTAAAAAATGGTTTTCGTTATGGAGATTGTGCACCTATGGCAATAATTGAGCTTGTTGACAGAGATGTTAAGGCAAAAGGTCTTCGTCAAAAACAAGATGTTGCTTCAAAAAAACAAGTCGAAAAAGAACCTGTTGAAAAGAAGGAAGCCACAAAGACAGAAACAAAGAAAGTTAAGGATGTAAAATCCGCCGATGTAAAGACTAAAAAGACTGGCACTACACCAAAGGCTGCTGCTCACAGAAAGGTTATCGGAAAATAAAGAGTGAAATGCCCTCAAAAAATTGGGGGCTTTTTTCTTATAAAAGGAGAGAGTTATTATGAATTTATGTAGTGGTCTTGAAGAACAAAAATACAGATGTTTTATTTTTTCAGATGATGTAAGTCAAATTGAAACTCTTTTTTCTTCGGATAAAAAACATAATATTAATTGTAAGGTTATTGATACTAAAACAGAGATTCGTTTTTTAAAACAAGTATTGCAAAAAGATTATAATGTTGATATTTCCAGAATAGATTTACTTGATGATAATCATGTTTTTATTTTATGTAGAAATTTTAATAAAATTGATAATATTCCTACATCAAAACTTCCAGAAGAAAAGGATGTCATTGAAAATTTAAAAAATGATTTACTGATTATTGCCACTATTACTCTTACTAGGTTATCTATTGAATTACCAAAGATGCAAAATAAAAAGAATGCTAAGTATAGAAACAAAACTAAATTATGTAATATGTTAAAGCAAGTTGTATCAAAAGATTTTGCTAATATACTTTAAAAACTTTTCTTGCATATAATTTTTTATGCAGGTAATATAGTCCTATAAAGGAAGAAAAGGAGAATAAAAATGACTAAATATATTTTCATAACAGGAGGGGTTGTATCATCACTTGGAAAAGGAATTGCATCTGCCGCAATTGGTTCACTTTTACAGGCTCGTGGTTATACGATTCGCCAAAGAAAGATGGATCCATATTTGAATGTAGATCCCGGAACAATGTCTCCTTTTCAACATGGTGAAGTTTTTGTAACTGATGATGGCGCAGAAACTGATTTGGATTTGGGACATTATGAAAGATTTACTGGTTTTTCTTGTCATCAAAGTGATAGTATTTCTGGTGGCCGTATTTATTGGAATGTTTTAACAAAGGAAAGACAGGGTGATTATCTTGGTGCAACTGTTCAAGCTATTCCTCATATTACAGATGAGGTAAAAAATTTCATAAAGTCTGATTTACATGGAGAAGATTTTGTTATTTATGAAATAGGTGGAACTGTTGGTGATATGGAAGGAGTATTATTTTTGGAAAGTGTTCGTCAGTTTATGAATGAAATTGGTCGTGAAAATGTTTTGCTTATCCATTTAACTCTTGTTCCATATATTAAAACAGCAAGTGAAGTTAAAACAAAACCAACACAACAATCTGTTCGTAAACTTTTGGAAATGGGATTATCTCCAAATATTATTATGTGCAGAAGTGATTCTCTTATTCCTGATAACGAGAAAAGAAAAATAGCAATGTTCTGTAATGTTAAACCAGAGGATGTTATTTCTGCACCAGATACGGATAATATATATAAAATTCCTGGTGTATATCATAATGAAGGTTTAGATGATAGAATTTTAAGTTATTTTGGAATGCTTTCAACTGCAAATAAACCTGATTTTTCAAGATGGGATAAAATAAAAACAGTTCTTGGAAATTGGAAACATAATATAACAATAGGTATTGTCGCAAAATATTGTGGTTTTCCAGATGCGTACAAATCATTGAACGAAGCTGTTCAACATGCTGGTATTGCCAATGAAACAAAGGTTAATATAAAATGGATAAATGCCGAAGATTTAGAAACAATGAATGATTCGCAAATTGCTGAAACATTTTCTGATGTTAACGGTATTATTGTTCCTGGTGGTTTTGGCCATCGTGGTGTAGAAGGTAAAATAAAAGCAGCCGAGTATGCAAGAACACACAATGTTCCATATCTTGGAATTTGTTTGGGAATGCAGGTCGCAGTTATTGAAATGGCTCGTCATTTACTTGGTATCGAAAATGCAAATTCAACCGAATTCACAAAAGATTGCACACCAATAATTTCCCTTATTACTGAATGGGTAAAGGATGGTAAAAAAGAAATTCGTGATGAAAATACAGGAAAGGGTGGCACACTTCGTCTTGGTGCATATACATCAAAACTTTTACCAAATTCTCTTGCAAGCAAGATTTATGGTGGTGCAACCGAAATTTCTGAACGTCATCGTCACCGTTATGAAATGGATATAAAGTATGAAGATGCTTTAAAAGAAAAAGGTGTAATAATCAGTGGTAAGTCACCTGATGGCACATTGCCAGAGATTATTGAAATTCCTGCCCATAAATTCTTTATTGCTGGACAATTCCACCCAGAGTTTAAATCTCGTCCATTTGCTGCTGCACCATTGTTTGATGCATTGGTAAAGGCTTGCTTAGAATAAAGAAAATCTAACGATTCGCAAAAAAAACTCTCCACCATTTGATGGGGAGATTTTTTTATTTATTACAATTATAAATTATACTTTCTGGATATGTTGTTAAATTATCAGTAGCAGCATCTACAATTATTGGAATTATTCCACCTAATAAAACTCCAGGTATAATATCTAAAATTACAGCTTGAGAATTTGTTTCTTTTTCTATGTTTAAAGGAAAACATTGATTATTTTTTGAAGAGATTAATAAATTTTTATGTCCTTGAACAATAGTAGATGATTTTGGTTGTACTTTCATTCCTCCATAAGCATTTATACTAATTTCTTCATCAGAATTATTATATATATTTATAGTATTATTTTTACCAAATCCCATTGCTCCACAAGCTGTTAGTGAAAACAAGGTTATAATATTATATATTTTGTTGTATTTCATTTCTTACTCCTTTTTATTAAATTAAAAAAACCACTTGGTATTACGCAAGTGGGGAGTTCAGAAATCATACTAAAGAATGACTGTTTATACCTTCATATATACGTACAAACCTCCCCGTAAAAGGAAGATTTGGGAGAGGAGTTTTACTCCTACTCCGTCCTTTAGTAAAGACTTCTGACAGTCCCGTATTCTTGCGAATACTATGTTATAGCTTTTTGCCATAACAAAGACAATATAACATAATCTAGATATTTATCAAGTATTAAAAATTCAAACGCTTGCTTGAATTTTATAAAAATAAATATCCCCACCGTTTGATGGGGATGTTTTTTGTTGCTTTTATACCTATTTTATAAACTATAAGCTACTCCACCATGATGAGAACATGAACCTCTACCACTTGAAGATGAATATGCTCCATCATTGCAAACAGATTTGCTATTGTAATTTTTATATGAAGTAATTTCTGCAAAAGCATTTGTAGAAAATAATGTTAATAATGTAAAAAGTATAAATTTTTTCATTTCTTACTCCTTTTTGTTTAATTTATATTTGTATAAAAAAACACCGCCACAAAAAGGCGGGGAGTAGTAAATCATGCATTAGAATGACTCCTTGGTCTTTAAGGAAATATCCTCTGAACATACACCAAAGACTCCCCCTTTTATCAGGGAGATAACAGCATAATTTTGTAATTATGCTAACTTAATGCTAAGACTTTACTAGAGTCCCACAACCTTTCGGTTGCTAGTATACTTTTATACATACCTTAGATTCTATCACAAAGAAAACTTAAATCAAATAAAAAATCCCAGACTTTTTATTGCTGGGATTTCTTTTTATATTGATTAAATTTTTCAAGAAGTTTTTTCGGAATTTTTGTTTCATAAATCTCACCAGGTTTAAGGTTTCTTAACTCTAACCCTGCGTATGAAATTCGTATAAGCCTGTTTACTTGATATCCTAACGATTCCATAGTTCGTCTTATTTCACGATTCTTTCCTTCGTGAAGTTTAACAATAATCCACGAATTCGAAGTTTGATTTTTTTCTGGGGTCACATCGATTCGTTTATACCTTATGCCATCAACTGTGATACCTTTTTTAAATTTTTCAATATCCTCCTTTGTAATAATTCCATGGATTCGTACACGATAGATTCGCTCAAATTCATTTGCTGGACTTTCCATAAACCTTTGAAACTCACCATCATTTGTAAGAAGAAGTAATCCCTCTGAATTCAAATCCAACCTTCCAACAGAAAGAAGTCGACCATACTCCATTGAAATATTTTCGAACACTGTTTTTCGTCCCTGACCATCTTTATGTGAGGTAATAAGTCCAACAGGCTTATAATAAATAAAAAGTTTTGTTTCATCAGGTTTTGAAATCTTTTTTCCATCAACAGTTATTACATCATTTTCAGAAACATTAAGAGCAGGGCTTTTGATAATTTCACCATTTACAGAAACAAGACCAGCAAGGATTTTTCGTTCAGCATCACGACGTGAACAAATTCCACTTCGCGCAATTATTTTTGCAATACGATTCGATTCCTTTTCCATTATTAAATCCTTTTGTTTACAATAGAGCAAATCATAAACATAACTTGAGAAAGAATTATATCTTGTGGTGCATTTGCAGATTTACAACGAATATCGGCATCATTCATTTCAGAAATCACTTTAATAATTTTTTCTGTGGTCCAAAATTTAAGTTGTCGCTCATAACTAGGTTCTAATTTATAAAAAATTTTAGGATTTGCATTTTTAATGACATCAATAATATTTTTTCCGCTTTCAACCTCACCTGCCATATAGTAAAGATTTTTAAAGTGATTCAAAACATTTTTTAAAAGTTGCACGGGATAATTTCCCTCTGATAAAAGTCTTGGCAAAATCAATGATAATTTTTTATAGTTTCCTTCTGCAACGGATAAAGGTAAATCCTGTAAACCTAAACTTGATGAATCCATAACGCATTTTTCAACATCATCAAGAGTTATTTCATTTTTACCATGAAGATAAAGCAAAATTTTTTCAAGTTCCATTCTTGTCGTTGCCCTATTTTCTCCAAGATGAGATCTAAGGAATAATAATACATCATCAGGTATTCTTTTTATTCCAGCTTTTTGTAATGTTTGGCGAATAATCTGGGAAAGATTTTCAGCATCATCAATATAATTCGGTAAAATAGCTAGTCTTTTATTTGTTTCAAAAAGATTCCTTAATTTTGAAGCAGGAGAAAGCTCATCAGCAGAAAGTAAAAGAAATGCTTCTAACTTTTCATAATTTTTTAATAAGTCATCAATTATATCTGCGATGTCATCAGTGGCATCTTTTATTTTTATAACCTTTTTCGTTCCTAAAAATGAAATTGCAGTAGCTTCATCAACAAGTTTTGAACTATCAGTTTTTAAATCATTACTTGAAAATTCAAAAACAGAAAATCCATCATCAATTTCTGGTATAACAGTTTCAAGAGCAATATTAAAATTTTCTAAAACCTGTCCACGATCAGGACCATAAAACAAGATTCCATCAAGATTGGAAAACTTATTTTTTTTTGAATTATTGAAATCAGGAAGTTTAAACTTTACCATTTTATTTCTCTGTAAAATAAGTTATTATAGAAAAGTATATTTGTTCTGCTAAATCCTCTATTGAAAGTTTTATAGCATCATTTTTAAGTACTTCAGTTGAAAATTGATTGTTTAAAAGATTATACGGTGCTGAAGCAGTGAATTGATTTTCTACTAATACATTTGCACTTCCTTTTTTCTTTAATGTATATTTTGCATTCATTTTAACAAGTCTTGATGATGCAATACCCTTTGTGTTTATAGTGTAATCTGAAATAGTAGGCGAGGTTAATGTAATATCCAAAATATAAACTGGGTTTTCAGGTTTTCCCATAGGTGTAAGTTTATTTAATAAACTGTTTCGTAATTTTATACCATACTGTCCATCAAAATCTTTTACAGGAGATATTGAAATTTCGGATGTTCTTTTTAAAAGGTTATTATAAGATGTTTTTTTATACATTGGTTTAAATCCACATGAAGTAACAATCAAAAATACAAACAATTTTTTAAACATTTTTTGCCTCATTTAATAAATAATTTTGTAAAGCTTTTAATACATTTTGAGCTGTTTTATATGTCGGTTCATCCTTTGTTTCTACAGTAATATCTGCATTTGCATAAATAGGATATCTTTCATCAATAAGTTTTTGTAATATTTTTGTTGAGTTATAGTTTAAAAGCAAAGGTCTTGTATCTTTAAAACTTGTTCTTTTTACAAGAAGTTCTAAATCAGCCTTAAGCCAAATAGTTAAAGTTTTTTCTTTTGTAAGTTTCCTTACATTATCTATGATAAAAGCACCTTCTCCAGTAGAAAGAACTTTTATTTTATTATCAGAAAGAATTCTTTCAATAATTCTATCCTCTACACGACGAAATTCCTTTTCCCCGTATATAGAAAAAATATCAACAACGGAACAGCCCGCCGATTTTACAATTTCACTGTCCGAGTCTATAAATGGTAAATTAAGTTTTTTTGCAATCATCTTTCCGACAGATGTTTTACCAGCCCCCATAAGACCTACTATTACAATAGGTTTTTTAAGTTTTTGCTTTATATCTGTAATCATAATCAAATCCAATACTTTTTTCTTTTATTTATAACATTATAAAATATGTTTTAAAACAAAAAATTACATTTTTTATTAAATAAAATAAAGATTTACAAAAAAAAATTTTTGTGCTAGTATTTAATATGTTTAATAAAAAGGAAATTATAATGGGCAAACTTTTTGATAAATTTTCATCTGGACTTCTAGATAAGTTTTTAAGTCAAAAAAAAGAAACTATTGATAAGTTTGATGCAGGTATTGATTTTGTTGCACATTCTATTCCATGGGTTGTTGGATTTAGCTTTTTTGTTGGTGGAGTTTATGGATTAGGAAGTTTCCTTGCTATTGATTTTTCAAAAAAATTTGTTGAAAATCTGAAAAAAAATGAAATGCTTTCTGATGCACAAAAGGATTTTTATACTGTTTTAGGGGATAAGGTTTTTGATAAGTCAAAAGGTGAAGCAGAGTATGAAAAAATGAAAAATAAAAAATTTGGCAATATTTCTGATGAAAATTCCCTACTTGCAAGATGGAATAGTATTTACAATAAGTAAATTTAAAAAGCTCCGATTAAGGAGCTTTTACTTTTTATTTAAGTGGTAAATCAATTTTAACTTTTAATCCACCAAGTTTTTCACTTGAAAGAAGTTGTATTTCTCCACCGTGTTGATGGATTATTTCCTGAACAATTGACAACCCTAAGCCTACACCACCGGTTTTTGTATTTCTTGATTTATCAAGTCTTGCAAAAGGTTTAAACATTTCATCTCTTCTGTTTTCAGGGATTCCAGGGCCGTTGTCTTCAATAAATATAGAAAGGTTTTCACCATCTTTTTTTATACTTACATCAATCTTTTTATTTCCATACCTTATTGCATTCATAATTACATTACTTATAGCACGTTCAAAAGCTAAAGGTCTTACATTAGTAAAATACTCCTTCTTCGATTCGAATGAAATATCATATTTCCCTTTATTAAGTTTTTTAATTAAATTTTGTACTGTTTTTGTAATGTTAATTTTTATAGAATTTTCATGAGTTATACCCTTTGCAAAACTTAAATAAGAATCAATCATTTTTTCCATATCTTCTATATCATTAAGTAAAGCACATTGAATATTTTTATCTTCACAAAATTCTAATTCTAACTTCATTCTTGTAAGAGGTGTTTTTAAATCATGAGAAATTCCAGAAAGCATATTTGTCCTAGATTTTATATATCTATGTATTCTTGTATATGTTTTTAAGAAAGCAGAACCTGCTTGTTTTATCTGTATAGGTCCAGAAGGAATGAAACCATCAATTTCTTCACCACGACCAGCAAGTCCAATAACTTTTGTTAAGTTCTTAATTGCTTTAAGTTGACTTTTTGCAAAAGGAATTGATATTACAATAAAAATTACACAACTTCCAATCATCCATAAAAAGAATATATAAAATGTTTTTGAAAACACAGATCTTAATGATGAAGATATAGACAATACTCCATTAGGATATTGAATTTTTATATCTAAACTATTTTTATTTTCATCAGCAGAAAGAGAATATGGTAATTTCAAATTTTGATTTAGAAATTTGTAAACATATTTTAACGAAAGTTGTTCAAGTCTTTTTGAGTTACGATGTTTTGTAATTTTTTCACCGGAATCCCATTCAATATCCATCATAAAATTTTTCTTTGCTATTTGTTGAAGTTCGCTAAATTTTTCAGATGCTTTTAAATCAACGATTGTTAAAACATTGCCAGCAAATGATATAGCATTTTGATTTGAGATACTTTTCCAATGTCTTTTATAAAATACATATCCTGTTAATATTTGCGAAAAAAGAATAGGAAGTATTATAAGAATAAACATTCTTGAGGAAATTCCTTTTGGAAAGTAAGTTCTTATTTCAAAAAATTTTTTTATTTTTTTATTCATTTTTACCTCACTTTTTTATATTGCAAATTTATAACCTTCATTTCTTATTGTTGTTATATATTTTGTATCAGCAGTTTCTATCTTTTTTCTAAGACGAGCAATTGCTACATCAATATTTCGTTCATCAGAGAATTTTAAAATTTTTAAAAAGTTATTTCTGCTTATAACAGTATTTATATTTTTCAAAAAAATACTCATAATTTTTTGTTGTTCAGTTGTAAGTTTTACAATCTTATTATCTTCCTTTAATATTTCAGATACAGTATCAAATGTAAATTTTCCAAATTTTACAATATTTGATGAACTTACTTTTGTTCTTTTAAGTATACTTGCAATTCTTAGTAAAAGCTCTTTCGGTTCAAATGGTTTTGCAAGATAATCATCAACACCATTTTCAAAACCTTGAATTTTATTTTCAATATCTCCCATTGCAGTAAGCATTATAACAGGAGTATTGTTATTAAAGTTTCTTATATCTTTAACAAAATCCATACCATCCTTCTCTGGCATCATTTTATCAGTAATAATTAAATCAAATTTTATATTTTTAACAAGATTTTCCGCATCAATAGCATTTTCTGAAACACTAACTAAATAACCTTTTTCTGATAAATACTTTTTTAAAAGACTTCTGATAGCATTATCATCATCAATAACAAGAAGATGAGCCAAGAAATTAGAAGTCTTTTCTTTCATTATTTACTAGCCTTATTTTTTTTCCAAAGGAATTATCTCATACTGTCCTGGTGCAATACGATAGCTTTCATCATCACAAATGCCAGTTGCACAAACAGATGATGATTTTACATTGTTACTGCTAACATTTTGGAATTTCATCAAAACATAACCAGTATGTCCACCATTACTTGCACCACTCATACCTGTAGAATAATATGCTCCTATGATTGCATAATCCAAATCTATATAATCAATATTGTATATATTATATGATATTGATGGTAAATCAGATGTAAGTTGACATTTGTATGTGTTATCTCTTATCAATGCTTGCTTATCCTCTGAAATTTCAATAGTGTTATGAGATGAAGAACAGAAAGATTTTAATCCATTTGCATAAAGATCATAAGAGAACATAAAATTAATTTTTCTTAAATCACGAGAAAAGGAAACATCTGTTATAGTAATTGATGGAATAAATATAACACCAGCAGTTCCACCAATATTTACAGCATATTTTAATCCATTAGCAAGGCAAGCCCTTGTAGTCGTGTTCGCTTCACATAAATAAACCTTTGTTTTATTATTTACATACAAAAGATTTGCAATAGAATTAAATAAATAATTCTTTGTCATTTTATCATTGAGTTGGGTACATCCCTTTTGACGACAAATGACAATAGGTTTTCTATTATTTAATTCATCAATATCAAAGAAATCTGTTTCACCAGAAGAAACAACTTCTCCTTGCTTTTGAGCCTTTTCTTCCTCATCTGATAAGAAATCAAAAAAAGAAGCACTTGCATTTATTGAAGCAAATAAACCAAAAAAAATAACAGTTAATTTTAAAAACTTTTTACACATATAAAACTCTCCCTTTTCTTTTATACTATATTTAATAGCATTATCAAATTCAAAAGTCCATAATGAAATTAAAAAAAATTAAAATTAATTCTTTTTATTGCATTTTTTATTGTAAAAGATGTAAAATATAGAAATATTACGGAAGGATGAGAGAATATGGATATAATTTTATCAGGCGCAAATGGCCGAATACAGGCAAGTTATTACAAAAATCCAAACCCAAGGGCTCCTATTGCGGTGGTGTTTCATGACATACCTGCAAATGGTGGAAATATGAATGAAAAGGTCAATTATACAATTTTCTATTCATTTTTACAGAAAGGTTTTTCTGTGATTCGTTTTAATTTTGGTGGAATTGGCGGAACAGAAGGTATTTTTGAAGCAGGTGAAAGTGAACTTACGGATGCTTCTACTGTTGTTGATTGGATTCAAGAACAAAATGAAGAAGCAAGTGAATTTTGGCTTGCTGGAATTGGGTTTGGTGCGTGGGTAGCTATGCAGATTTTAATGAGAAGAATAGAGGTTTCTGGATATATTGCCGTTTCTCCATCACCTAAAAGATATGATTTTAGTTTTTTTAATCCAGCACCTTGCCAAGGATTAATAATTGGTGCTGGCAATGATACATTTGTTACTGATGATGTATTAAAAGGTTTAACTTCCTTTATAAATAAACAAAATTTTGCTCAAACTGTTTATAAATCTATTCCTGGTGCCGATAAACATTATGAAGGAAAATTAAAGGAGTTATACAATACAATATATTCATATCTTGATAAATATATGAAGAAATAATTCTTAAACTTAGTAATATATTGAAATTGACAAGATTTTAAAATTTGATACAATATGCTGTAAATATATTGTATTATTTATTCTTTTATGGGAGGGGACAAGATGAGGAAAAATTTATTACTATTTTCATTTTTATTTTCCAGTGAATTGGTATCTGCGGCAACTGTAAGTGATGTAAAAACAGCACTTTCAAATTATTGCGTCCCAATATCTGATACACAAGCAGGCGGTGGCGGACGTATTTATAATTCTGCGGTATGTGCTTCTGTTTTCGAAGCAATATATAAGCCTAATAAATCTTCCAGTATAAAATGTGACTGTTATGGACCAGGTGCAACAAGCAGAGAGCAATTTTTAGTTTATGATTCAAATGTAAATTCAAGAAAATGTCGTCCGAAATGTTCAATAGGATATGAAGCGATAAATATATCTAGTGTTGGATGCCCTAATGGAACATATCGTGATGTTATAAAAAGGAATAGTTCATCAACCTCTACTATAATATTAAATTGTGAAGCTTGTAAGGCTGGCCAATACAATACAGATGGCTTTGTTTGTTTAGATTGTCCTGCTGGAAAATATGCAAGTGGAACAGCAAACACAGGTTGTGCTTTATGTCCTGCCGGAACATACTCCGGTGCTGGTGCAGCTAGTTGTTTATCCTGTTCAGCAGGAACTTATGCATCAGGAACAGGTAATGCAACTTGCTCAAATTGCCAAGCTGGAACATATTCAACAATAGGTTCAGCAAGTTGTTCAGCTTGTTCAGCCGGAACTTGGGCCCCTGAAAAATCAGGAAGTTGCACAAATTGTCTTTCAACTGGAGCTGCAACATGCGATTCTAAAACTGGTAAAGTGACAAGTTGTTTAACAGGATATGAATTATCAAATGGTGCTTGTAAAACTTGTAGTGCAGGAAAATATTATAGTAATGGAAATTGTATCAGTTGCCCTGGATATGGGACATCAGTTTCAGCTTGTAATCCAACAACTGGTAAAGCAACAAGCTGTTATCCAGGATACGGGCTTTCAAGTGAAAATTGTTCACAATGTCAATATGGAAAATTCTCCGCTGGAGGAACTAGTCCTTGTCAACAATGCACAGCAGACCAAATTATCTATAAAAATGCAAGTTGTGGTTCAAATGTTTCAACGACAAGAAGAATTTATTGCCAAAATTATGGATCTACATATTCAACTTATAATCCTCAACAAGTTACAACAACGACAAGTATTACATGTAATTATTCTATTTATATTTCATTAGGCTCATCGGGAACATTGGATGCTGGCTCTTACAGGGTTGTTGTTGCTGGTGGCGCCGGTGGCAAATCAGGAACTTCTTATTGGGGAGCATATGCATGTAGTGGATATTCAGGTGGTAATGGAGATGTTAAAGTGGTGACATTTAGTGTTCCAACAGGTGGAGCAAGTTATTCTGCATCAATAGGTTATAAAGGTTCTAATGGCTCAAATGGAACACAAGGTGGTTGGGGCAGTGGTAAAAAAGGTGGAAACGGAGGAAGAGGTGGAACATCAACTTTTAATGTTTCAGGTATTGTCAGTGTTTCTGCCGAAGGTGGATATGGTGGAATATCTGATAATTATTCAAATACTGCAATTATAAAGAAATGTAAAGGTGGCAGCACAGGTTCATCCGTCGGAAGTGGAGAAAATAGTGGTGATGGATATATAACATTGTATAAAGATAATCACTAAAATTAAAAAGCTCTGTCAAAAACAGAGCTTTTATTTATAATCTTTATTAAAACCGTAAAGAAAAATTAATGTGGTGAAAGATACATAAAACAATGTTTCTCCTGTTTCTTCTACCATTTCACTATGTAATATTTTTTCCCCTACTATATTAAATGATATACCTAAAATTATAAATAAAATATTTAAACAATCAATTTTTTTATATTTTAAAATTTCAAATAATTGAAGATAAACTTTTGATTTGAAAAAGTAATAAATAGCATAGATTATAAATAAATCTAATAAAGTATTAGGAATATAATTATATGGATATGGAAATATTTGATTCCATTGCTTAAATATAGGTGCTTCGACATTATTTAAAGGGAAAAAGATTCTTCCACAACTTATTTCTCTTAAAAATAAGATAATTGCAATCATTCCGACCCAATTAAAAAGATTTTTTCTTTGTTTAATTTTTAAGGTTATTACAAATAAAATTAATATTATTGAAAGTTGTAAATTTTCAATAAAAGAATTTTCCCATGCATATTTTCTTGGAAGAAATAATATGCATGGGAGCATCAATAGAAGAGTGATTATTGAAAATAAAGTCGATGGATATATTTTCCAGTTTAACCCAGAAAATATATTTTGTGTGGCTTGTTTTGTTGTTAAATTCATTTGGCTCTACTTTCAACACTCTTCTATCTCAACCTTTTTGATTAGTTTTTAAGAACAATTACTAAATTTAAATAACTTGCGAATATAATCCATATAAGGTAAGGGTAAAGTAATAAATATGCAAAGTTATTAAATCTTTTATAAAACTTCATCATACATAAAGTTATTCCTAATAAAAATAATATTTCTATAAATGCTATAAATGGTGCTCTTATTCCAAAAAAGAAAATACTCCAAAGAAGATTGAAACAAAGTTGTGCAGAAAATATAGATAAAATATATGCTTTATCATTTTTTCTTGCATCTTTAAATGCTAAGAATGTGGAAATTCCTAATAATGCGTACAATAATGCCCAAACAAAAATAAAAACAAATGATGGTGGTGTTAGTATTGATTTTGTAAGAGTTGGATACCATGTTTTAAGACTTTCTGTCTGAAAAAGAGAGCTTAAATATCCAATTACATTGCATAAAAGTATAAAAAATGTACAATATATTAAATCTTTAATAGTAAATTTTTTGTTTTTCAAACTTGTTTTTATTCTTTTTAAGTTTTGCATTTTCACTACCTCCGATTCTCATTATATTAGATTTATTTTAGAAATTCAACCTAAAATTGTAAAAATTTAATTTTTATTAAAAAAATTGGTAAAATATAGTAGCTTGCATTTTGATTTTCGTATGATATAATAAAAACAGAAGAAGGAGAAAAAATGAAAAATCTAAATCCAAATGTTATTTTTGTTTCTGTTATTGCATCTATTTTTTTAGTGTTTTTTATACCTAATAATTCCGAAACAAAGAATATTTCTGTTACAGGAAGATGTTCAAGAAAGGTTCCAAAGGATAAATTTTCTGTATCTGTTAGAATTAAAAATTTCGAAAAAGAAGCATCTTTGGCAATGAATAAAACTTTATCTACATATAATCAGATAAGTGAATTTATTAAGGAAAAGCAAAAAACAAATCCTGATTTAGAAGTTCAAACAACGGAATATACAACAAATGAAAAAAAAGAATGGAATAATGTTTCAAAGAAAAGTGAAAGGGTTGGAGTTGAAGGAATTATTTCGTTACAAATTATAACTTCAAATCCAGAACTTATAAGTCAAATGATTTTTGATTTTGGAAAATTTAATGATGTATATACATCAAATTTCTCTAATTTTATATCTGATACTTCATATAACAAAGAAACTAGAGATTGTATAAAAGATGCTGTCCTTGATGCTAAGCATCAGGCTGATGTGATGGCTTTATCAGTTGGACAATCAATTGGAAAAATGATATATGCAAATTATCATAATAATGCAAGATTTTCAAATAGAGCTGTTGGAACATATAAAATGGCATTGAATATGGATGCAGAAGCTACTGCTGAACCTGCTACAATATTTTCTAATTCGCAAAAAATTGATGTAAGTGTTGATGTTCAATTTGAGTTAAAATAGGAGATGAAAATTTTAGATTTAGTTTTTTTGTATTCGGAATATTTTATATTAATATTTACTGTATATAAACTTATAAATTCACAATTCCTTTAAGGTTTTTCTTGTATTTTTATATAAAAGTATTAGAATTCCTTGTGTATTTACTAAAGGATAAAAAATGTCATTAAAATTTAATTTATTAAAAACTTGTGGTAAATCAAGACTTGGAATTCTAGAAACAAAGCATGGTTCAATTCATACACCTTGCTTTATGCCTGTTGGGACTGTTGGAACAGTAAAGGCTTTGCGTCCAGAGGATGTAGCAGCAACTGGTGCTGAGATTTTATTGGGAAATACTTATCACTTGATGTTAAGACCTACTGCGGAGCTTGTTCATCGTATGGGTGGTCTTCATAAATTTATGAATTGGGATAAACCAATTTTGACTGATTCTGGTGGTTTTCAGGTTATGAGTCTTGCCGGTCTTCGTAAGATAACCGAGGAGGGAGTGGAGTTTCAATCTCATATTGATGGCGGTGCAAAGCATATGCTTACACCAGAGCGTTCAGTTCAAATTCAAAACCTTCTTGATAGTAATATTACTATGTGTTTTGATGAATGTCTTTCATGGCCTGTTGAAAAAGAAAAAGCTACTGATTCTATGCATATGTCAATGCGTTGGGCACAGCGTTCCTTTGATGCGTTTGAGCAACGTGATGGATACGGAATTTTTGGTATAGTGCAAGGTAGTATGTATAAGGATTTACGCCTTGAATCTATCGAAAAATTAAAGGCAATTCCATTTGATGGTTATGCTGTTGGTGGTCTTGCGATTGGAGAGCCACAGGAGATGATGTTTGAAGTCCTTGATTATACTGCATGTGCTTTACCTGAAAATAAACCAAGGTATTTGATGGGTGTTGGAAAGCCAAAGGATATTGTTGGTGCTGTGCTTCGTGGGATTGATATGTTTGATTGTGTAATGCCAACACGAAGTGGAAGAACAGGGCAAGCTTTTATTCGTGGCGGTTTCTTAAATATAAACAATTCTTGTTTTAAAGAGGATACTCATCCCCTTGATGAAAAATGCCAATGTCCAACATGTAGAAATTACAGTAGGGCATATATTCACCACTTGTTTAATGCAAAGGAAATTTTGGGCTATACCTTGCTTTCCCAGCATAATATTTGGTATTACCAAGATTTAATGCGTGATATAAGAAAGGCAATAGAGGAAGATAGATACGAAGCATTTGCCAAAAATTTTTTTGAAACAAATGAGTGTTAAAAAAAGGAATCTTGAAAAAGATTCCTTTTTTTTATCTTTTATAAAATCTATTTTATAGTTTTTGTTATATCCATAAAGATAAACAAGAACGCCAAATGCAACATAAAACAATGTTTCTGTGGTTTCTTCCAACATTTCGTTGTGAATTATGTTTTCGCTTATGGTTCCAGTAATGATACCAAAAAACATAAATGAAATGTTTACACAATCGATTTTAGCGTTTTTAATAATTTCCCATAATTCAAAATATACCTTTGATTTAAAGAAATAAAATATTGAATAAAGAACAAATAAGCCAAATAAACCATTTGGAATGTTATAGTATGGATAAGAAAGAATTTCATGCCAATGTTTAAACAAAAGGGCTCCTGTGCTATTGTGAACAGGGAAAAATATTCTTCCGCAATTAATTTCTCTTAAAAAAAGCATAATACAAATCATTGAAATCCAGTTGAAAAGATGTTTTTCCTGTTTAGAGTTTAATGCAAAAATAAAAGTAAAGAAAATTACAAAAAGTTGTAAATTTTCAATGAAAGAATTTTCACATGCATACATTTCGGGAAGAAATAATACACATGGAAATATAGATAGAAAAGTAACTATTGTAAATAAAGTCGGTTTATATATTTTCCAGTTTAATTTTTTAAATATATTTTGTGTGACTTGTTTAATTGTTGTTAAATTCATTTTAACCTCATTTTATTTTTTACTCCTCTAATTTAACCCAATTTAAACTTTTCTCAAGTTAATTTTTTATAACTATTACAAAGTTTAAGTATTCTGTGAATTGAAAAACCTCATTTTTTTAGTGGGGTTTATTTTTATTTGATAAAAATATTGACAATTTATTGTCATTTTGTTTATTATGGTTAATGATTTAGAAATAAATTTTACATAATAAATAACAAGGATTTTATAATGAATAAAGTAGAAATTTCGACCAATTCAAAAAGAGAAGAAAGAATTATTGAATTAGTTAAAAAATTGACAGAAAACTTTACCTCAAGTTCTTATGATAAGTTGCAAGCTGATGAGCTTTCAAATAATGAAAATATTAGTTCTGTTGCAAAAAGTGTTCTTAAAGAATATGGTATTGCCCTAAATGATCCAATTCCATCTTTGTTTTATGAAGGTAAAAATTTTGCATATTTAAACGAAAAAACTTATTTTAATGCAAAGACATTTATAACTTGTTATAAGTTTGATAAAACTTTCCATGAAATAATTGATGCTGGTTATACAGATGAAATTATAAATAATTTAAGTAAAAAATTACTTAACGAAAGTTATAATGAAACTCCTGAAACATCTTTAAAAAGAAATATCTTTAATGAAAAAAAATATTTCATATCATACATTGAAAATGGAGAAAGAAAAGTATGTGAAGAAGAAAAATTAAATGAAATACTTGCATCTAAAATAGGATATGAAAAAAATAGAATTTTTCATTCTCTTAAGTCCTATTCTTATCCGGAATACTATCTTAAATTAATGGAATTTTCGAAAACAAAATAAAAAATAACCTCCATAAAGGAGGCTATTTTTTTAAAGAGGAAGAATTTTTATTTTTTATCTTCGAACTCTGCATCAACAACCTTTTCGCCGTCTTTTGTTTCTGCTTCAGTATTTGCTTGTTCTGTACCAGCAGTTTGTTGTTGTTTATACATAAGTTCACCAAGTTTCATTGCAGCCTGAGAAAGAGCCTCGGTTTTTGATTTTATTTCATCGACTGTTGCATCTTCTTTTGCAATAATATCACGAACTTCTTTTATTGATGTTTCCAACACGGTTTTTGTTGCATCATCAACTTTATCCCCTAAATCTTTAAGAGTTTTTTCTGTTTGATGAGCAAGTGATTCGCCCTGGTTAATAGCTTCAATTCTTTCCTTTTTCTTTTTATCTTCGGCAGAATTTGCTTCAGCTTCTTTAACCATTTTTTCAATTTCTTCATCACTTAAACCGCCATCTGATTTAATACTGATAGCTTGCTCTTTACCTGTTCCTTTATCTTTTGCAGAAACATGAGTAATACCGTTTGCATCAATATCAAATGTAACTTCAATTTGCGGAACGCCACGTGGTGCAGCAGGTATACCAATTAAATCAAATGCACCAAGAAGTTTGTTATCCTGAGCCATTTCACGTTCACCTTGGAATACACGAATTGAAACAGCAGTTTGTCCATCCTCAGCAGTTGAAAATACTTGTGATTTCTTTGTTGGGATTGTTGTGTTTCTATCAATCAATCTTGTGAAAATACCACCAAGTGTTTCAATACCAAGTGAAAGTGGTGTTACATCAAGTAGAAGAACATCTTTAACATCACCCTTTAAAACACCGCCCTGAATACTTGCACCAACAGCAACTACTTCATCAGGATTTACGCCTTTATGTGGTTCACGACCAAAGAATTCTTTTACAACTTCTTGAACTTTTGGCATACGTGTTTGACCACCAACCAAGACAACTTCATCAATTTTTGATTTATCAATGCCAGCATCAGCCAAAGCCTTTTTACATGGCTCCAAAGTTTTATCAATTAAATCTTGGACCAAAGACTCTAACTTTGCACGTGTAAGTTTCATGTTAAGGTGTTTTGGACCTGTTGCATCAGCTGTGATAAATGGAAGATTAATATCTGTTTCAAGGGTATTTGAAAGTTCGATTTTTGCCTTTTCAGCAGCTTCTTTAAGTCTTTGTAAAGCAAGTTTATCAGCTTTTAAATCAATACCGCCATTATTTTTCTTAAATTCATCAGCAATAAAATCAATAATTCTGTTATCAAAATCTTCACCACCAAGGAATGTATCTCCATTTGTTGATTTAACTTCAAATACACCATCACCAATCTCAAGAACGGACACATCAAATGTTCCACCACCAAGATCGTATACAACTATTGTTCCAGATTTTTTCTTATCAAGACCATATGCAAGTGCAGCAGCAGTAGGTTCATTTATAATTCTAAGGACGTTAAGTCCAGCAATCTTTCCAGCATCCTTTGTTGCTTGTCTTTGTGAATCATTAAAGTAAGCAGGAACAGTAATAACTGCATCTTTTACTTCTTCACCAAGATATGCTTCTGCATCTTTTTTGATTTTTGAAAGAATATAAGCAGAAATTTGTGATGGAGAATATTTTTTTCCATTAACTTCTACCCATGCATCACCATTATCTGCTTTTATAATGTGATAAGGAACAAGATTTTTATCCTTTTCCACCATTTTATCGTCGAATCTGCGACCAATAAGTCTTTTTACAGCATAAATAGTGCTTTCTGGATGAATAATAGCCTGGTTCCTAGCAGAACTTCCAACTAAAACCTCGTTTTCGTTTATGCCGACAACAGAAGGTGTTGTTCTTTTACCTTCACTGTTTTCAATAACCTTTGATTCACCTGCATCCATATAGGCAAAGCAAGAATTAGTAGTTCCCAAATCAATACCAATAACTTTTGACATTTTAAGCTCCTTTTTATTAAATTTTTACTTTTTACAAACTTTCATATAGTGATTAGAAAAAATAATTTCAAGATGTTTAATAATTTTTGTTGAAAATAAATAAAAAATATTCTACAATATATAGGAAATGTTAATCAAGGAGGGGTAATATGAATAAAAAAATATCTATACTTACCATAATTTTTAGTGGAATTTTATCTATCGGGGCCTTTGCTGATAATAAGATTGATGCATCTGACAGAGAGGGAAAAACTCTTACATTAGATGGTAGCGGTTTAGCTAATATTCAGGGATATTTGAATACTGCGGCTAATCCTATTTTACCAGGTACAACTCCTTCTGAAGGTCTTGTTGGAACAAGTGAGAGTTCTAGAACAAAAGAATCAACTATTGAAGGACAAAAGGAATTAGGGCACACTTGGGGAACAACTACTGCAGGAGAAAATTTTTATTATAAAGCAAAAATAAATAATAATCCAAATATATCAGAGATATCCAATTGTAACAAGGATGGAACTTATAATCGTTGTAAATTTGATTCTACAATAAAATCAGCAACATTAAAAACAGTAACAAGGGCTGGTAATAATGGATATTTGACATTAGATAATACTGAACCTAGTGTTATTTTTACCCCAGATGGTAAACAATATTTTTACAAATTTTGGCAATCAGTAGATAAAAGTAAATATACTAATTGTTGTGATTCTGCACATGCTGGTAATTGCGGTAATCTTACTAAGGTTAAAATCACTAACGAAACTCCATGTGAATGCGAAATGGGAAGGGATCTTGGTGGTTGTTGGTCGCCATTATATCCTATGATTAGTTATCAGAAAGGTTCGTCGTATCCAAGTTTTGACAGTGATAAAACAGAAATTGAAAATATGATTAAAGGTGGTTATAGCAAAACAGTAGAAGATAAAGTAAGGAATTTTTATGGACCAAGAGATATTGAAAAGAACGAAAATGCTTATGCAAATAATATTAGTGAAGGTCAGGATGCTTATCGTATGAAGGTAAAGGTTGCTGCACATAAAGAGAATGGTGTACAAACAGGAACTATCCATAAAAATGCAAATGCCATAGATACGAAAAACAAAAATCCTAACGAAGTAGGTGCAGATGCAATCGTTTCTGTAAAAAGTTGGACGGTAAAAAATAATAAACTTGATCCTGATTTTAACTATGCTTCTATGGGTCCAAACAGGGTTTTGCAGAACAGTAAATTTATAGATACATCTGATTTGGATCTTGTTGCAAATGTATCATCAGAAAGCACAAATAATGTCCTTCCTTGTGGTATGTTTTATGATACTGACAGTGTTCCTAACGGTTATTATTATAAAAATAAAGGTGTCGAATGTCGTCAAGATGGTAAAGCTATCCGTCAATCAAGGCATGATAGTGATACCGATGATGGTGCAAAGGCTGGAGAGCAAATGTATACATACTATCATGTTGCATTACCAAATGGTCCTAACTCTTATGAACCTACATTTACACACAAATTGAAATATCGTGCCTGTGCAGTATGTAAACCTTTAGATAAAAAATACTGTAAAAAGATAGTTCAAGAATATATAAACAGAGGAACTAAGAGAGTAGGTGATTTGATTGCTGCATTACGTAACAATAATAATGCTATAGATGTTGGTATATTTGAATCTCAGACAAGACCTTCTAATAATAAACCTGATTTACTAAAAGGAAGCAATGCAAGTAGCGATTATCAATATAGTGGAACAATGACTTGTAGCACTTGTTTACAGCATCTTGATGAAATATTGACAGAATCTGACATCATAAGTAAATTAACAGAATAATTATCTTACTTAATACACCTGATAGGGAGGTTTCGGCCTCCCTTTTATTTTAATTATTCTATTTTGTGTTTTATTTTTGTTCTTGATTTTTAATCATTATTTTATATACTAAAACCCTGAGGTGTAAAATGGACAGTATAAAAATTCGTGGTGCAAGGGAACATAACCTTAAAAATATAAATATAGATATCCCTCGTGATAAATTGGTTGTTATTACAGGTGTTTCTGGCAGTGGTAAATCGTCACTTGCCTTTGATACCATTTATGCCGAAGGACAACGTCGTTATGTCGAAAGCCTTTCTGCTTATGCAAGACAATTTATGGATATTCAGAAAAAACCTGATGTTGACAGTATAGAAGGTCTTTCCCCAGCCATATCTATTGAACAAAAAACCACTAGTAAAAATCCACGTTCTACTGTTGGAACAGTTACGGAAATTTACGATTATATGCGTCTTCTTTGGGCAAGAATTGGCGTACCATATTCTCCTGAAACGGGTCTTCCTATCGAAAGCCAAACTGTATCCAATATGGTGGATAAGATTTTAGAACTTCCTCAAGGCACAAAAATTTACCTTCTTGCCCCTGTCATTCGTGGAAAAAAAGGAACACATAAAACAGAATTGGATGCCTTGCAAAAGAAGGGATTCTCTCGTGTTCGAGTTGATAATGAATTTTGGGAAATTGATGCTGTTCCTGACTTGAATAAAAATCGTGTACATACAATAGAGGTTGTTGTCGATCGTGTTGTTGTTCGTGAAGAAATAAGGGACAGACTTGCAAATTCTTTGGAAACTGGTCTTAAATTATCAAATGGAATAATGATTGCAGAAAATGCTGATACAAAGGAACAAATAATTTTTTCAGAAAATTTTTCATGTCCAGTTTCTGGTTTTTCAATAGAAGAAATTGAACCTCGTCTGTTTTCATTTAATAATCCTGCTGGTATGTGTAAGGATTGTGCTGGACTTGGTTTTGAAATACAATATTCACCATCATTGATAATTCCTGATGAAACAAAAACCATTCGACGTGGAGCAATTGCACCTTGGTCCCGTGATGGAGCTATAACACAGAACGAATATTTAATTGAATCTGTTTGTCATCATTATAAGATCAGTATGGATAAACCATGGCGTGATTTAACTGATGAACAGAAAAAAATAATTCTGTATGGCAGTCAAGGAAAAGAAATTACTATTGATTGGAATGGTTGGATTTATAAAAAACCTTATGAGGGAGTGATAAATAATCTTGAACGCAGATGGAAAGAAACGGAATCTGATTGGCAAAGGGTTGAAATTGAAAAATACCAACAATATATCCCTTGTGCTACTTGTCATGGAAAACGATTAAATAAAAAGGCTTTATGTATCAAAATTGATGGAAAGGATATTATTGATGCAACAGAGCTTTCTATTGCTGATGCATACAAATGGTTTTCATCTTTAGATTCAAAACTTTCCCCTAAAAACAGAGCTATTGCTAAATCTATTTTAAAGGAAATTATTGATAGACTTGGTTTTTTAATAGATGTCGGTTTGGATTATATTACATTATACAGATCAAGTGGAACACTTTCAGGAGGAGAAGCTCAACGTATCCGTCTTGCTTCACAAATTGGAACAGGTTTAACAGGGGTTCTTTATGTTTTGGATGAACCATCTATTGGTCTTCATCAAAGGGATAATGATAAGCTTATTGAAACGTTAAAAAAACTTCGTGATAAATCAAATACAGTTATAGTTGTTGAACATGACGAAGATATTATGCGTGCATCTGATTATCTTATTGATATTGGTGTAAATGCTGGTGTTGGTGGTGGAAATTTAATTGCTTATGGAACACCTGATGAAGTAATGAAAAATTCAGAAAGTCTTACTGCAAAATATTTAAGTGGAAAATTGAAAATAGATGTCCCTGAAAAGCGAAGAAAAGGCAATGGTAAAAAAATTGTTATAAAGGGTGCATGTCATAATAATTTAAAAAATGTTAATATAGAAATTCCTCTTGGAACTTTTACTTGTATAACTGGCGTTTCTGGAAGTGGTAAATCTTCACTTATTCTTGATACATTATATCCTTTGTGTATGAAGGAACTTTACGGTTCAAGTGTGATATCTGGTAAGGTTAAAAGCATAAATGGTGTTGGAAATATTGATAAGGTTATTGACATAGACCAATCTCCAATTGGAAGGACACCTCGTTCAAATCCAGCAACATATGTTGGTGTTTTTGATTTGATTCGTGATTGGTATTCAAAACTTCCTCTTGCAAAACAAAGAGGGTATAAACCAGGTAGATTTTCTTTTAATGTAAAGGGTGGTCGATGTGAAGCGTGCTGGGGTGATGGTGTTAAAAAGGTATCAATGAATTTCCTTGCAGATGTTTATGTTGAATGTGATGAATGTCATGGAAAAAGATATAATCGTGAAACATTAGAAGTTAAGTATAAGGATAAAAGTATTTCTGATGTTCTTGATATGACAGTTGATGAAGCAATAGAGTTTTTTTCAAATGTTCCAGCTATTAAAAATAAATTAGTGTTATTATCCGAGGTAGGGCTTGGTTATGTTCAACTTGGGCAATCTGCGACAACGCTTTCTGGTGGTGAGGCACAACGTATAAAATTATCAAAGGAACTTTCTAAACGTTCTACTGGTAAAACACTTTATATCCTTGATGAACCGACGACAGGCCTTCATTTTAACGATGTAAAGCAACTTTTAAAAATACTTAATCGTTTGGTAGAACAGGGCAATACTGTTGTTGTGATAGAACATAATCTTGAGGTTATAAAAATTGCTGATTATATTTATGATCTTGGACCAGAGGGTGGTGATAATGGTGGAAAAATTATTGCATTTGGAACGCCGGAGGAGGTTGCTGAAAATAAAAATTCATATACAGGTATGTATCTGAAAAAAATATTAAAAAAATAGTTGTTTTTAATATGAAAAAGTAATACAATAGTATTGTATTGTTACAATGTTTTATAGGAAAGGAAACATAAAATGAAATTTAAAAATTTTAGCAGAATTATGCTTTCTACAGCGATTCTTTCGGCGCTTTTCTTTGGTATCGAAGATGTTAATGCTGCAAGAAGATCCTCAAAAAGATCAGCAAGTCAACAAAGAGGTTCAAGTCGTGGTAGTAGATCGTCAAAGCGTTTTTCTGGAGGTTCCGCATCTACTCGTCAATCGGCGTCTACTACAAGAGCTCAACAAGTTGATGGAAATTCATCAACTATTACCAATGCATCTTATGATGAACTTAAACAACTTATCGATACATTAACAACACGTGTTGATACTTTGGAAAAAGATTTTGCTGATTTCAAGGGTGACTATGAAACAAAGGAAAAGGAAAGAAGTGAAAAGATGGAATCTGCAAAAGAAAAGATGGAGCAAAATAAATATTTACACCCTGTTAATGAAATAAATAAAACCTACAGTGATGAAGATGGTAAAGTAACACTTGGTGTTGGTTGTTATGAAGTTACTGCGACAGCTGGTCGTCGTGGTAAGTTATTCTCAGCACCATTATCATATGGAGTTGCGAGAGCCTTTTTCTGTATTTCAAAGGATAAAGCGACTCTTGAATACTACAATGGAAATAAAAATAATCTTGATACAGAATTTACTGTTGATGGAGCAGTTGATGAAAAGTTCTCTGGTATAAAGTCGGGTAGATCCATTGTCGCAAAATTTGATAGTTCAAAATCTTGTGAAGGATTGGTTTCAAAATCAATACCTGACGGATATTCATCTAATGATATGAATATTTCATCATCTATCGTAACATCCACAAATAAGAAATTATCAAATTGTGGCACTGTTACAACTAAATTATTCCCTGGAATAGTAAGTAATGGAAGTATTGCTATTAAAACAGTTAAACCTACTGTTGCATTGTATTAATAGAAATTTATTTATCTCAAAACTCCCATGCGATTCGTTTGGGAGTTTTTTTATAACAAAATAATCAAAAATCGATTCCTTTCTATGACATAAACAACTTTTAAAATAAAAAACAATATTTTTATATCGATGAAAGTTTTGTAAAATCAATGTGTTATATTTTAAACTAGGATTTTATGAAAAAAAATTGAAAAAAATTGATTTTAGGTATTGACTTTTTATAAAATAATGGTTATATTCTTTCTCACTTGAACGTTGCAGGGATGGAAAACGAAACAAGTAATTGTAAAAGTTTTAAAAATAATCTCTTCAACCTCTCCAAAAAAATTTTGAAAAAAGTTTAAATTTTTAAATTTTTTTCTTGCAAGTTAAAAATTGTTGTATATAATCACTTCCTGTCTTTAAATACAACAACGTTTAAATGCGATTTGTTTTTTAACATAGTGAATAAGCAATCTAAGGGATGTGTAGACGGCAGTATAGCTATCAAAAGTTGTCTGACACTGCACATTTTAAATGACAGAAAAGCAAAAGGTATTTGGTTTTTATAACCGTTACTTTTTCTTTAAGTACATAACTTATATAGTAGTGCAGGATGAAGACTTAAAAATTTTATTAAATTTGAGAGTTCGATCCTGGCTCAGAACGAACGCTGGCGGCAGGCCTGAGGCATGCAAGTCGAACGAG
>JAEEGL017301937.1_pt1 | contig 27589 bp, 13 predicted proteins | sample 9134231 | NCBI WGS metagenome assembly JAEEGL01 (sample SAMN16246548, study PRJNA631951) | gut metagenome | biome: gut microbiome; feature: rumen; material: fiber-attached | host: Bos | place: Iran: Karaj | collected 2018-10
GGTTCAGAGGTTTCAGCGCTTCTTGGACGTATGCCTTCAGCCGTAGGTTACCAGCCTACACTGGCTACTGAGATGGGTGCTCTTCAGGAGCGTATCACATCAACCAAGAAGGGTTCTATCACATCAGTTCAGGCTGTATACGTGCCTGCGGATGACCTTACAGACCCTGCTCCTGCTACAACATTCACACACCTTGATGCTACAACCGTTCTTTCCAGAGATATCGCATCTAAGGGTATTTATCCAGCTGTTGATCCTCTTGATTCAACAAGCCGTATCCTTTCTCCTGATATCGTAGGAAAAGAGCATTACGAAGTAGCCAAGGGCGTTCAGCAGGTGCTTCAGAGATACCGTGAACTTCAGGATATCATCGCTATCATGGGTATGGATGAACTTTCAGAAGAGGATAAGCTTACTGTTTACAGAGCACGTAAGGTACAGAACTTCCTGTCACAGAGCTTCTCAGTTGCTGAGCAGTTCACAGGTCTTCCTGGAAAATATGTTCCTCTTAAAGAGACAATCCGTGGCTTCAAGATGATTCTTGACGGTGAATGTGATGACCTTCCGGAGTCTGCATTCCTTCTTGTTGGAACAATTGACGAAGTATTTGAGAAGGCTAAGAAGCAGTGATAACACCTTGTGTTAAGCAGTTAATACAAGAGATCGGAGAATAATATGGCCACAACTTATCATTTACAGGTTGTATCCTTAGATGGTCTTGAATATGAGGGTGAAGTCCAAAAAATACTGCTTCGTACAATTGATGGTGATGTCGAGATACTTGCCCGTCACACCAACTACTGTACAGCCATTGGAATGGGAACTGCCAAGGTGACTATGGAAGATGGCAAGGAGAGAAAAGCCGCTTGTATAGGTGGAATGCTCTCAGTAATGAATGGAGAGGTCAGAGTGCTTCCGACAACATGGGAATGGAGTGAAGATATCGACGTTGCCCGTGCTAAGGCAGCCAAAGAGAGAGCTGAAGAAAGACTCAAAGACAAACAGCTCGATAACGAAGCCAGAATTCGTGCTGAAGCTAAGCTTTACAGAGCGCTTGTAAGACTTGGATCCTCAGGACATGGTCAGGATCATTTAGATTAAGAGAAGATTATTACTATATCAAACGCTGGCTCTGTAACAAGGAGTCAGCGTTTGCTTAACAAAATCAGCAGGGGGAAGACTGTTGGAAAGAGAATTAAAAATTAAAAAAGATAGCAACAAATGGAGAGTGGTTCTGGTAGTAAGCGGAGTCATATTTAATGTGCTGCTTTTTTTAATTTCTAATCATTTTAAGCTTCCTTTTTTTCTGGATACAGTTGGAACCATAGTTTCAGCTGTTGTCGGAGGATTGTTTCCCGGAATCCTTACAGCAGTTTTATCTAATACAATTTGCGCATTTATTGATGATAATTCGCTCTATTTCATGTTCGTGAATGTCCTTTTGGCTATTTATGCTTCATGGACAGCTAACTATTCCCATTTTAAAAAAGTTAAAAAGGCAATAATATTTGCTGTTACAGCAGGAATTTTCTCGGGGGTTATGGGGGCTGTCACTCAAAGGGTGCTCTTTGGAGTGACTGAAAATCCGGTTGTAGGAGAGCTTATTATTCCACTTGAAAGGACATTTGGGTTTACTCCGATTGGTTCCTTTTATGTGGCTTGCATACTGATAAACCTTCTTGATAAAGCTATTACAACTTTTGTGGCTTATCTTGTCGTCTTTTTTACCCCCCCGGATGAAGCGGAAGAGGTATTAAATTCCGGCTGGAAGCAAAAGCCATTATCAGGAGAAGAATTAAAGCGTATCAGGAACTGGGGCAAAGACGTAAAAATGTCAGCCAGTACCAGAATGGCGCTTACTCTCGTTGGAGCGTCACTTATTCTCGTTTTTATCATGGGATGGATTGGAATAAGCCTTTATTTTGAGAGCGAAAAAGAAGAACGAGTAGAAAATGCCTGGAATGCTACTGAATTCGCGGTTAACGTTATAGTTCCCTCTCAGATGTATGATTTCATAAGCAAGGGAAGAGATGACGCCAATTATACTAATTTTGAATATCTTTTATCTACTATTAGAGACAATGCCTATGGTGTTAACCATATATATGTAATAAGAGCAGAGGATTCGGGTGTCAGATATATTTTTGATATGGCTTATGAGGATAAAGAGACACCTTATGAACCGGGAGAACTGATCAAATATAAAGACATGAAGAATCTTCCCCCAAAAGAAGAATTGTTTAAAGGGGAAGATGTCTATAAAGAAACCAGAGGATTTGGTACATGGACAATGTCAGTTTTTAACCCTGTATTAAATTCGGAAGGAGATGTCATCTGTCATGTGGGTGCAGATGTTTCTCTTGCATACATGGCAGTGTATATGAGGACTTTCATTTTTAAGGTTGTTGTTATTCTTGCAGGTTTCTTTGTATTGATCGTCGCCTATGCGCTGTGGACAACTGACGTATATAGTACTTACCCAATTAGTAGTATGGCAGAGATGCTTGACAGGTTCAGTAAGGGGAGCGATTCTCAGCAGCAGCTTGACGAAAATGTCAGAGAAATAAGAGCCTTGAATATTCATACAGGTGATGAAACAGAAAAGCTCTATCGCAGTATCTGTAACTTGACCTTATCTCAGGCGGAGCAGATGAGAAGTATCAGAAGATTGTCTGAATCTACAGCCAAGATGCAAGATGGTCTTATCATGACCATGGCAGACATGGTAGAAAACAGAGACTACGATATGGGTGCCCACATTCAGAGAACTACAGCTATTGTGAGGATTGTACTGGATAGTCTTAAGAAAAAAGGTTATTACGCAGAGAAACTGACACCTAAATTCATGTCGGATGTTATAAGGTCAGCACCCTTATACGATGTGGGTAAGATCAAGGTGCCTAATGAAATTCTCTTCAAACCTGGCAAGCTGACTGATGAAGAGTTTGAGATAGTCAAAACTCACGCTGTTGAGGGTAAGAAGATACTTGATAACGCCATAAGTACATCTAATGGTGATAACTACCTGAAAGAAGCAAGAAACATGGCGGCTTACCACCATGAGCGATGGGATGGAAGCGGTTATCCTGAGGGGCTTCATGGAGAAGTTATACCTCTTTCAGCAAGGATCATGGCTATTGCAGATGTCTTTGATGATATTACTTCAGACAGAGTATACAGAAAGGCATATTCTTTTGATAAGGCTATAGAGATCATGGAAAGCTTTTCAGGAACTGTTTTTGATCCAAAATGTCTGGAAGCGTTTATGGATGCACTACCTGAAATCAAGGTAATCATGATGAAGTATGGAAACAATGGCATATAAGAGAAAGAGACAGATAACTGAATATTTAGCTGCTTTTTTGGCAATATCCATGGCATTATTCCTGGCTATGCCGGGGCTCTTGGTAAGAGCTGAGCAAAAAACTAATCTTGTTCCCGGAGAAACTGTCAAAAAATATGGTGGAGGCTATTCTGTTACGGGTCAGCTTGATGAAGGCGGCTTTGCAGCATATGTTTATGATGCGACAAATGGCCTTCCTTCTTCTGATGCCATGTGCATTTTTGGATCAAGTGACGGACATATATGGATTGGCGGATATAGTGGAGTTATCCGTTATGATGGACAGGTATTTGAAAGACTTAGCACTGATAATGGTCTTACCAGCGCGAGAGTTATTTTCGAAGATAATAAGAAGAGAATATGGATAGGGACTAATGACAATGGAGTAGTGGTTCTCGATGGCAATAAGAGAAAACAGTATACGATTTTTGATGGTCTGCCATCTTCTTCCATAAGGAGTTTTGTTGAAGACAGATCAGGAAATGTCATTGTCGGAACTACAGCCGGACTGTGCTATTTCGACGAGGATATGATGATCCGCGAACTGTATGAACCTGAACTTGAAGCGGAGAGAGTCCTCAAGCTTGAGAAAGGTCCTGACGGAATTATCTATGGACATACCGGAAATGGACTTGTTTTTTCCATAGAGGATCTTCAGGTAACACATCTGTATTCAGGTGATGACCTTGGAATGCCCAAGATATCGACAATCCTGGTCGATCCATATTATGCGGGAAAGATATATTTATGCACTGAAAAGGATCATATATATTATGGCAAGTTTGGACTAAAGGCTGGTGAAATGGACCTTTATATGACCAGGGGACTTGGCGTGGTTCACTGGATTTCATATAACTGTGGAAGAGTATGGGTATCATCTACTTCATCTGTAGGATACCTGGATCTTGATGGAAAACTGAATTTAGTAGAAGGTCTTCCTCTTAACAGTTCAATCGAGATGATGACTTCGGATTATCAGGGCAATATGTGGTATGCATCTTCGACACAGGGTGTAATGAAGATTGTTTCTGATAATTTTGTTGATATGACCAAATCTGATGGCTTGCCACAGACAGTAACCAATTGCATTTATCAGTATAATGGCATGCTGTATGTTGGTACAGACAGCGGATTGTTTATTTTGGGCAGCGATAGAAAGATGCTGGTAAATAATCTGACCAGGTATATTGGAAGCAGCAGGGTCAGATGTATTATGGCGGATAAAGAAGGAAATCTGTGGCTTGCGATTTATACAGATAATAAGGGACTGATCCGTTTTTCGCCGGAAGGAGAGATCAAGGATTTCACCACAGAGGATGGTCTTAGCAATAATGCTATCAGAAGCATTATTCAGATGAGAGATGGATCGATAGTTGTAGGAACAAATGGCGGTATAGATGTTCTTAGAAACAATAAGGTAGTAGCCTCTTACGGTGCAGAAACCGGCATGAAGAATCCAATGATCCTGACTGTAGAAGAGGGAAATAATGGAGAGATACTAGCAGGATCTGACGGCGGAGGTATGTACATAATAGATAACGGTCAGGTGAGCCATGTAGGTCTTTCTGACGGACTTACAAGTGAAGTCGTTATGAGAGTCAAAAAGGATCCTGACAGGAATCTTACATGGATCATTACATCAAACTCAATCGGCTATTATAAAGATAAAATAGCTACAACAATTACAACATTTCCCTTTAATAACAATTATGACATCTATTCCGGAAAAGATGACAAGCTATGGATAATGTCATCTTATGGTATTTACAGAGTCGATGCCCAGGAAATGATTGATAATGATGTCAAAAACTATAAGCTCTTTACTATCGCAAATGGTATGCCCTATGCTGTAACATCCCAGTCCTACGGATACATGTCGGATGACGGATATCTTTATGTGCCAGGAAGAGAAGGCGCTATCAGACTAAATGTGGATAATTTCTTTGAAAGACATGGCAGCATAAAACTGGGCATTCAGTCTGTTTACTGTGACGATGAGCAGATTCTGCCTGATTCTCAGGGCACTTATACATTGCCGGGATCAGACGGACGAATCAGTATCACAGCTTCTGTAATGGACTACACAATGACTAACCCTCTGGTACGCGTATTTATTGAGGGAAAAGAAAATGTTGGTCTTGAGGTTCCAAGGAGTGAGCTTAGTACGCTGGAGTATACCTCTCTTGGATATGGTAATTACATACTTCATGTACAGGTGCTGAATGAGAGAAATGAAGTATATCAGGAGGAGAGATTTCTCCTGGTTAAAAAGCCGCGTCTTGTTGAGCTTTTTGCTGTCAAACTGCTCATACTTGTGGTTGTAGCCTTTGCTGCAGGATTTCTGGTTTGGCGCATTTTAAAGGCTACCGTAGTTACCAAGCAGTATGAAGAAATCACAAAAGCCAAGGAAGAAGCAGAGAGAGCAAATACAGCCAAGTCAAGATTCCTTGCGAATATGTCTCATGAGATCAGAACGCCTATCAATACAATCCTTGGTATGGATGAGATGATCCTCAGAGAAGATGCAAGAGATGTACCCAAAGCATACTTTTTATCCATAATGAATTATTCGCTTGATATCAAGAATGCTACAGAGTCTCTTCTGGGCCTTATCAACGATCTTCTTGATATGTCCAAGATCGAGTCAGGCAAAATGCATCTTGTTGAGCAGGAGTACGATGTTCAGGATCAGTTAAGGTCCATAGTATCAATGATCAGATCAAGGAGTACAGAGAAAGAGCTGATCTTTGAGGTAGTTATCGATGAGATACTTCCGACCAGGATGTATGGAGATAACGGTAAGATCAAGCAGGTTGTATTGAATCTTTTGACTAATGCTGTTAAATATACAGCTGCAGGAGCAGTAGAATTCTCAGTTTCAATGGAAGCAAGGAATGATGACATCTGTGACCTTCGCTTTTCTGTCAAGGATACCGGTATCGGTGTTAAAGAGGAGGACATGGACAAGCTCTTTACCGCCTATGAGAGACTTGATGAGGAGAAGAATAGCGGAATTCAGGGAACAGGTCTTGGCCTTGATATTTCCAGACGTTTTGCTGAGCTTATGGGTGGAAAGCTCTGGTGCGAAAGTGTATATGGCGAGGGCTCTGAGTTTATCCTGACTTTGCAGCAGAGAATTGTAGATGATACACCGATTGGAATATTCAAGGAACATAATATTTCTGATAATGGACCTTATGTACCTAAGTTTATTGCACCTGATGCAGATATTCTTGTTGTTGATGATACGCCTATGAATCTGAGTGTAATAAAGGGTCTTTTAAAGTCAACCAAGATGTTTGTAACAACTGCGGACAGTGGCGAAGAAGCGCTTGAAAAGATAAAAGAAACAGACTTTAATGTAGTTCTTCTAGACCATATGATGCCTGGAATGGATGGAATAGAAACTCTTGAAAAGATCAGGGAAACTCATCCGGATCTGCCTGTATATGCACTTACTGCCAACGCAGCAGCCGGTGAAGAATTCTACACATCAAAGGGCTTTAACGGATATCTGGCTAAGCCTATAGACAGTGCTACTCTTGAGAGCACTATCTTAAAGCATCTTCCTCCTGAAATTGTTATGCAGAGAGAGGATGAAGAGGCAGAAGAGGAGCTTACAGAGATTCCTGAGAACATGCTGTGGATAAATGAAGTTTCAGAGATATCTGTAGATGATGGTTTGGCTAATTCCGGAGGCGTAACTAACTATTTGTTCGCTCTGAGACTGTTCTACGATACCATTGATGATAATATTTCAGTGATCAGTAATTCGTATGAAGCAGGAGATATAAGACTTTATACCATTAAGGTTCATGCTCTTAAGAGCTCTGCAAGGATAATCGGAGCACTGGAATTATCAAGACTTGCAGCAAGCCTTGAAGAAGCTGGCAAAAATGATGATAAAGCATTCATCGATCAGAATACAGAGAAGCTGATTTCAGACTACAGCCTGTTCAAGGACAGACTTGCAAGAATGGATCAGGATGATGAGGAAATAAGGCAGGATGAGAGTCTTGAGCTGATATCTGATGAAGATCTGCAGGATGCATATGGCGCTATCAGAGATTCTATTTCACAGATGGATTATGATGCGATTGAAATGATACTGGGCCAGATGAAAGAGTACAGACTTCCTGAAGATGCAGCTAAGAAGCTGAATAAGCTTGGCAAACTGCTTAAGACCTTTGACTGGGATGCCATGGAGACACTATTTGAGTAAATGATTCAGGAGCATAAAAATGTATGAGTTTATAAGAAGTCATCAACTTAATATGATGTTGGAACTAAGCTCAGCTTGTTTCACTATGGCATTGCTCCTTCTCATCACCAAATTCTTGACCAGAAAGCGTAAGTGGATTCTGATAATGATGGAGCTGATCGCTACAACCCTGCTTATTTCTGACAGATGTGCTTATATATATAGCGGAGATGTAAGCGCTACAGGCTATGTCATGGTAAGAATCAGTAACTGCCTTGTATTCTTCCTGACATCAGCGATCGTGTTAGGATTTAATCTGTATCTGACCGATCTTCTTACTGCAGAAGGCAAGATGGATAAGGTTCCGGGAAGAATCACTTTTGTTAACATTATTTCAGTGATTGGTATGGTACTTGCGATCATAGCAGCCTTTACAGGCTTATATTACAGCTTTGATGCCAATAATATATATCATCGTGGTCCGGGATTTCTGATAAGTTACATAATACCGATAATTGGACCTATCATCCAGTACACTGTCATTGTTCAGTACAAGGAGAAATTCAGCCGACTGATCTACATTGCACTGGTACTGTATCTGGTTGTGCCTATTATATGCGGCATTGTGCAGATATTTGCTTATGGTATATCTATAGTCAACATGGCTATGGTCCTGGTATCTATTTTCCTGTACGTGTTTACATATCTTGATGTAAATGAGGCTGTTATCAGAGCCCACGCTATTGAGATGGAACAGCTTAATGAAGACAGGAAGAGCATTAAGAGGCTGTTTGATCAGACTGCAACAGCATTTGTAGCAGCTATGGAAAAAAAGGATCCTTATCCTCCGGGACATTCAGCCATTGCAGCTGAGATCGCGGGAAGGATTGCAAAGAGTCTCGGAAAAGAACAGGATGAGATTGATGAGATTTATTATGCTGCGCTTTTGCATAACGTAGGAATAATGGGAATTCCTGATGGTGTTGTGGAAAACCTTGATAAGTTGTCTCCCGAGCAGTATGAGGTATTTAAAAAGACTCCGATCATAAGCGCAGAGATTCTGTCTAACATAACCGAGTACCCGATACTTGCTGAGGCTGCCAGGTATGGAAATGAGAAATATGACGGAAGCGGCTATCCTGAGGGACTTAAAGGAGAGGAAATACCTGAGGTTGCAAGGATCATGGCAGTTATAGATAAATATGATGTTATGACCACTAAGTCCAAATTTAGCGATCCATTGCCGGAACCACTTGTTAGAGAGGAATTTATTAAAGAGTCCGGTATCTCTTTTGACCCGCAGATAGCAGATATCATGATAGACATTATTGATACTGATGCCAAGGATGAAGGTGTTGCCGGAGTTCATTTGCATAACGAAATAGAAAAAGAGCTGGAATGCGGTAAGTACAGAGACAAGGTATCTTCGGGAATACCGGTAGACAATGTTACTACGACCATAAGCTTTCGTTGCGCGTCTAACAAGAAGAGCCCCAGGGATTTCTCGATGCCTTCTATCATAGTGTTTGACTCCTATGACAAGCGTGTTCACAGTAATCCTAAGTCCATCAAGGCATACAAATACACAGAATATGGCGAATTGTGGTTTGATGGACATCATATTTCAACTGATGCCAGGAACATGGAGGTGACAATAGAAAAAATAGGTGATGACATCAACTGGACGGAAGGAAAATACGTTATCATGGCCACCAAGTTTGAGGACCATGTCAAGATCAATATGACAGACGGCCATAAGGATATGGAGGTGACAATTGCACTTCCTGACAGCTCCAAATTTGCTGAAGTTGCAATTACAGGTGAAAACTGCCTGATCAGTGATATCACAGTTGAAAGGGATGAAGTGGAAACAACCGAGGATGATATCACAAGGATTGCAGAGGCAGTAAGCTATATAGAGCGCATGGAATCGGATGCTCCTAATTTACAGATTGACAATCACCGGTCTGCTTATACTGAAGGAATTGAAATTAAGGATTATGTTGATCTTGCCTTCCATTCGATGTCACTTCCTGCATCAGATTTGGTATGGCACTGTCCATATATAGTCATATTCTATTCCGAAAATGGCATTGTTGGCGGGCCGGGATACAAAGAGTTTGCCCTTATCAAACTAAATGGTGAGATAGACAGAAGTGGTATATATGCTTATAACACATTTTCCATGAAGAGAACAGGCGATTTCCCAGGCTGGAATGTGTGGAAGGAAACCAACAAATCCGGCCTTGAATACGAAGTAAGCTTCACGCGTAAGGGAAGTACTGTAACCTTGAAAACTACAAATCTGGGTGTTGAGATTCAGAACGTTACTAGTGTTACAGACGGCGGAGACAAGATATATGCGGCCATAACAGGAGACACTGTAGCAATCACGGATATCAGGATCAAGTGACAACAATAATCAAGAAGTATCTAGCAAGATACGAAATGAAAAGGCGGGGGATAATTTGTAAGATATACATGATATAGGTGTCAAAAGTCAATAATGTGTAAAAACATATAATTTAGGAGGATAGGTATGCTTTATATTGGTGTAGATTTGGGGACATCGTCCGTTAAGCTTGTACTTATGGACGAGACAGGTAAGATTCATGGAACAGTTACTAAGGAGTATCCTTTATTTTTCCCACAGCCGGGATGGTCTGAGCAGAAGCCTGAGGATTGGTACACACAGGCTATAGCTGGACTTAAGGAGCTTCTTGAAAATGTAGATAAGTCACAGGTCGCAGGTATCAGCTTTGGCGGACAGATGCATGGTCTTGTAATTCTTGACGAGAATGATGAGGTTATTCGTCCTGCTATTTTGTGGAATGACGGCAGAACTCAGAAACAGGTAGATTACCTCAACAACGAGATTGGCAAGGAGACTCTTTCCAAGTACACAGCTAATATCGCTTTTGCTGGATTTACAGCTCCTAAGATTCTCTGGGTTAAGGAAAATGAGCCTGAGAATTTCAAGAGAATCAAGAAAATAATGCTTCCTAAGGATTATCTTGCTTATAAGCTTTCAGGAACATTCTGCACAGATTATTCAGATGCTTCAGGAATGCTTCTTCTGGACGTACAGAACCGCAAGTGGTCCAAAGAGATGTGTGATATCTGCGGAATAACAGAGGATTTACTTCCTACTCTTTATGACAGTTCAGAGAAGGTTGGTCAGCTTAAGGCAGAATTGGCCAAGGAACTGGGACTTTCTGAAAACGTAGTTATAGCAGCAGGTGCCGGAGACAATGCGGCAGCAGCTGTAGGAACAGGTACAGTTGGCAATAATAAGTGCAATATTTCCCTTGGAACAAGTGGAACAATCTTCATGTCATCTGACAATTTTGCTGTAGATAGCAATAACGCACTTCACTCTTTTGACCATGCTGACGGACACTTCCATCTTATGGGATGCATGCTCAGTGCAGCAAGCTGCAACAAATGGTGGAACGATGAGATCCTTAAGACCAAGGATTACGCTGCAGAGCAGAAGGGCATCGAGAAGCTTGGAGAGAACCACGTATTCTTCCTGCCATATCTTATGGGAGAGAGATCACCTTGGAACAATCCTAATGCCCGTGCTACTTTTACAGGTATTACAATGGATACAACAAGAGAAGATATGACTCAGGCAGTTCTTGAGGGCGTTGCATTTGCTACCAGGGATATGTATGAAGTTGCCAAGTCTATCGGTGTTGCTCCTAAGAGAACAATGATCTGTGGAGGCGGTGCCAAGAGCCCTCTTTGGAGAAAGATGATCGCAAACATCCTCAACGTAGAAGTTGATGTTCCTGTTTGCGAAGAAGGCCCTGGAATGGGCGGTGCTATGCTTGCTATGGTTGCATGTGGCGCTTATAAGAGCGTAGAAGAGGCTGCAGCAGCTATTGTCAAGGTTGATAAGACAGAGAAGCCTGATCCTGAGCTTGTTGCCAAGTACGAGGCAAGATATCAGCAGTTTAAGACTATTTACCCTGCATTAAAAGAAACTTTCGATAAAATTATTTAAATAAATACAATACGCAAGAATTGATAATAAATAGGCTTTAATTACGCGGTAATAGTAAGCGCCTGTTTGTATAATATAAAATGTTCAAATTTGATGGTTATAGTTTTGAACATTTAGTACTCGAAAACGAGGAGATTATACAATGTCAGGACTTAGATTACCGCGTATTTTGTCGGATGGAGCAGTTTTGCAGCGCAGAAAGACCATTCACATTTGGGGATGGGATGAAGCCGGTTCGAATATTTCAGTTGCATTAACAGAAGCTGATAAAGAGAGCATGCAGGATGATGATATTCTCAGTTCCGGAAGCTGCATATGTAAAGAAAACGGAAGATTTGATATGTATCTTCCCGCCAGAGAAAGTGGCGGCCCTTACAAACTTGTAGTATCAGATGATAAGGGGGAAGAGGTTGTAGTAAGTGATGTTATGATTGGCCTTGTGTGGTTCTGCTCAGGCCAGTCCAACATGGAGCTACCTGTGATCAGAGTTAAGGATAAATATCCGGAGCTTCTGGAAATAGCAGATAACAACAAGGTCAGGACCTTCAAGATCACAGAGGACAGTAGCTTTGAAGGGCCTCTTGAGGAGCTTCGTTCAGGCAGCTGGACCTGTGTAAGTAAAGAGTCTATTACAAGCTTTTCTGCTACAGGCTACTTTTTTGCTGATCATCTGCAGAAGCTTACAGGTCAGACAGTTGGCTTTATAAATGCCAGCCTTGGAGGGTCAAGGATATCTTCCTGGATGAGCAGAGAAATGCTAGAGGGCTATGATGAGCTCCTGGCAGAAGCAGATAAATATTCAGACGCAGAATTCAGAAAACAGGTTATGGAGACCAATATGGTTAACGGCAATACATGGAGAAGTAATCTGTATGAGTCGGATCTGGGAATCAAAGAACATTGGGATGCCTGGGACGGCAGTGAAGATGCTGATAATGATAAATGGAAACCTTTTGCAATACCTTCATTTTTCAAGGGAACGGAGCTTGATGGATTTATTGGAAGCGTCTGGTTTAGGAGAAAGTTTGATCTTCCGGAGGAACTTGCAGGGCAGAAGGCCCGTCTTTTCCTGGGAACGATAGTTGATAATGATGTTGTATTTGTAAATGGCCAGAGAGTGGGAGATACACCTTATCAGTATCCACCGCGTAAATATGACATTCCCGAGGGGCTTACCAGGGAAAAAGACAATACAATAGTGATCAGAGTCTGCGTAGAAACAGGACTTGGCAGGTTCACTCCTGACAAGGATTACAAGATCTTTAATGATAAATGCTCGGTCAGACTTGATAGCTTTGATGATATGGCAGAAAGCTCTTGTGATAAGCACTGGAAGTTCAGGATTGGTGCAAGGTGCGAAATGATCCCGCCTACAGATTTTATCAACTGGAAGTCAACAGGATTATATAATGCAATGACTGCGCCATGTCATAACTTCCCAATTGATGGAGTTTGCTGGTATCAGGGAGAATCCAACATAGAGGATGGTTATGATTACAACGCACTTACGATCAGACAGATAGAAGGCTATCGCAAGGCATGGAACGAAGAGAACCTGCCATTTATCGGAGTGTCTCTTCCGAATTTTACAATCGATTCACCTGTAACAGATGACTGGGGTAAGTTCAGACTTACTCAGGCAAGACTCCTTGAGCTTCCTGCTACAGGACTTGCAATAACTATGGGACTTGGAGAAGATAACGATCTTCATCCTGTCACCAAAAAACCAATCGGAGAAAGACTTGCTTTGTGGGCAGCACACCTCAAATACTGTTATAATGGAGAGTACATGGGTCCTAAAATAACAAGTATTAATAGGGTGACCGATCAGGAAGGACGAAAAGCGTTTAAGATAAGTCTTAGTCATTCCAAGGGTCTCTGTGTTGTAGATGCAGGTAAGGGAACGGAAATAACAGATTTATATATTAAGACTAAAAAGGATAGGGTACTTGCTAAAGTGATACTAGATACAGACAACGGGGGGCTACTGGTTTACGTCGAGGATGACGCGGCTTATGAAGAAGCCAGTGAGATTATGTATTGTGTAGATAATACCTACACAGGAGGACTTATTTCAAACGAAACAGGAATACCAATGGGACCATTTCTTGAAGTGATTGACGGTAATAAGAAGAGTAAACAGTCAGCCTGAATCGATACCTGTAATAGAAGGGGTATAAATGAAAAGACTTTTTGTTGATGGATGGAAATTTTGGGAGTCGGAATACGGAAGCAGCTATGAGCAGATGATGAGCCACCTTGAGGAGTTTAAAGAGGTGGCTGTTCCGCATGATTATATGATCACGGACACTGATGCTCTCTATAGGGACAGTACAGGCTGGTATATTAAGAATCTGGATTTGACAGCAGATGATCTTAAAAGGGAGCTGTTTCTGATATTCGACGGCATTTATATGGACAGTATCGTCTATATAAATGGTGTGGTCGCAGGTGAATGGAAGTATGGATATTCTCAGTTCATACTCAAGATCACAGACTTTGTGCAAGAGGGAAGAAATGAACTGGCTGTTGCAGCCAGATGTAAGTTCCCTAATACCAGATGGTACTCTGGAGCAGGAATATTTAGAAATGTCTGGATATGTGACTATGACAAAACCTATATTCCTGAAAATGGAGTATATGTACATGCATCCAGGCTTGGAGAGAGAATTCGCGGCTTAGAGTCAGCAGGTGACCTTGATAATAAGGCTGTATCTGATTATGAGATCATTGTGACGACAGAAGTATGTGGGCCTGATAAGGATAAGCTAGATGTAGAGCATAGCCTGTATGATGCCAATGGAGGCAGGGTCTCATTGGAGGAAGTGCCTGTTTCTGACGATATCAAGAAACCTGCAAGTGCTCATGCAGGCGGAAATGTAATCAACAATAAAGAGGAATCTGTGATCCTTGTTCATAAGTACATAGTCAGAGATGTCAGAGAATGGGATGTTACAGCTCCAAACAGATATAAACTTGTAACAAGTCTTATGTCTGAAACAGAGGAAACAGCTATTGGCTTTAGAGATGCTTTCATGGATCCTGAAAGAGGTTTTTTCCTAAATGGCAGGAACATGAAGCTAAATGGTGTGTGTCTTCATCATGACCTGGGAGCTCTTGGCTCTGCATTTAACAAGTCTGCCATGAGGAGAAGACTTATTCAGCTAAAAGAGATGGGAGTAAACGCCATCAGGATGACTCACAACATGTACGATCCTCAGGTTCTGGAACTTGCTGATGAAATGGGATTTCTTCTCATATCAGAAGCTTTTGATATGTGGGAAGGTGCCAAGACTGAGTTTGACTATGCACGGTTTTTCCCTGACTGGCACGGAAGAGATGTTGCAAGCTGGGTGAGAAGAGACAGGAATCACCCCTCAGTTATTCTGTGGAGCATAGGAAATGAAATCTATGATACCCATTCAAGTGACAGGGGACAGGAGGTTACTAGAGATCTTAAGAGTCTTGTAGAACTTCATGACCCTCTTATGAATGGCAGAGCCACGATAGGCTCTAACTACATGCCTTGGGAGAAAGCTCAGAAGTGTGCTGATATCCTCAAGGTTGCAGGCTATAATTACGCTGAGAATTACTATGAGGAGCATCATAAAGAGCATCCTGACTGGATCATATATGGAAGTGAGACCTACTCAATTGTTCAGAGTAGAGGCGTATATCATTTCCCTCTTTCGGTTCCTACACTATCCGACAGTGATGAGCAGTGTTCATCCCTTGGTAACAGCACAACCAGCTGGGGAGCAGACAGTATAGAGAACTGTATCTGCAGGGACAGAGACATGGAGTTTTCCATGGGGCAGTTCATTTGGACCGGTTATGACTATATTGGCGAGCCTACTCCATATCAGACCAAGAATTCATATTTTGGCCTTATTGATACAGCAGGTTTTTATAAAGATGCCTTTTATGCCTGGAAATCAGCCTGGGTGAGTGTTGAGAGAGACCCGTTTGTTCATGTTTTCCCGTACTGGGATTATAACGAAGGACAGATCATTGATATAAGAGTGTGCAGTAATGCGGATATTGTTGAGCTCTTTGTAAATGGTAAGAGTTACGGCAGACAGACACTGACACATGCTCCGCACAGTGGCAATAAGATATTTGCTGACTATCAGGTGCCTTATGAAAAGGGCGAGATAGTGGCTGTTTGTTATGACAAAGAGGGTCGTGAGCTTGCAAGAGACAGCCACAGATCCTTTGGAGACACAGACAGCTTTGTGGTAACAATAGACCATAGACTTGATGCGTATAGGAGCGAAGGTAATGGGCCTGAAGGTGCTGAACTTGTTTTTGCCGAGATCAGTGCCATTGATAAAGACGGTAACCCTGTAGAGAATGCTTCTGACTACGTAAAGGTTAATGTGTGTGGTGGAAGACTCATAGGACTTGATAATGGTGACAGTACAGATTATGACAGCTATCAGAGCGACACAAGGAAACTCTTTAACGGTAAACTCCTGGCAATAGCTGAGCCTTATGGTGATCCGGATGCTGTTAAGATTAGTGTATCAAGGGCAGAATATGTGCCTGTCAGAAAGATTGAACTGACAGTAATTAAGGGCAACAGGTCTTTTGATCCTGATTGCAAGACAGCTGTAGTATCTGCAAGGGTATATCCTGAGAATGCTACAGATAAGAGATTGGTGTTCAGAGCTCTTAACCGAAATGGGACAGAGACCAACATAGCAATCCTTTCAGGAGGTATAGGATCTGCAAATGCAGGAAAATGCAGAATTGAGACAGATGGACAGGATAATAACTGCATTGTAGAAGGGCTTGGAGATGGCTCTTTTACCCTTAGGTGCGAAGCTTATGATGGCAGAAATGCAGTAGCTGTTATGTCATGCATAGACTTTACTATAACGGGACTTGGTAAAGCTTTCCTTGATCCGTACGGATTTATCCCGGGAAGTCTTTATACATCTTATATCGGAGCTATTGGAAATGGCAACGAACATGGCGTAGCTTCTGCAAGAGGCGAAGAAACGGTAATTACTTATAGCGGAATTGATTTTGGAATCGAGGGTTCAGATGAGATCACAGTACCTATTTTTGCGCTTAATGATGATGCCTATGATATCGAAATATGGAAAGGAATACCTGGTGAGGATGGTAGTAGACTCCTCAGAGCAGCAGTCTACCAGAAGAAGTCAATTTGGAACGTGTATCAGGAAGATACTTGGAAATTAAGTGAGAGACTGACAGGAATTCAGACGATCAGCTTCAAGGTTTTCCAGAAATTCCACATTAAAGGTTTTTCTTTTACCAGACAGCTCCGCGCATTTACGGATATACCTGTCCTGAATGCGGATTCAATCTATGGAGATACCTTTACAAGGGCAGCTGACGCTGTTGAGGGAATTGGCAACAATGTTACTCTGGAATTTGATGAGATTAACTTTGGAGAAGGTGGAACAAGAGGAGTTTCCATCTGCGGAAGAACCAGACAGGGAGCAAATACTCTGCACCTTAGAATGGTGAAAATAGCTGATGAAGAGGGCAAAGGCCAGGTAATTGAAGGCGCAGATCAAATTGGTACCGAGGTTAAAGAGATACTTGAGTTCCCGGAGACTTCTGAATATAAAGAAGTCACATTCGAGATAGGCAAAAGAATTGGAAAATGGAACATTACTTTTGTATTCCTACCTGGAAGTGACTTCGATTTTAAGAGTTTCAGATTTATTTAGTTTAGGAATTTGCTCTGTCGGGACTGGAGTCCGCTCCGGTCCTGTAGAGCTTACGGTATTCAGTCGGAGAACATTTGTTGATATCTTTAAACACACGGTTAAATGTGGATAAGCTAAAGAATCCTGACTGAAGTGCAATGTCCATTACAGACAGATCGGTATCACCGAGTAGTTCCTGGGCCATCAGTACACGGCGTTTGGTGATGTACTGGTAGCAGGAAACTCCCATGTAGGCTTTGAAGAGTCTCTCAAAATGGAACTTGGAGAATCCTGCAAGATCAGCGAGCTGTTCAACAGTAAGGTCATCTGATCTGTGGGAGTCAATGTAGTTGGTAACTTCAACAAGTTTATCAATATTCTTGTACTGGGAGTCGCCGGTGTCTCTGTTAGGAATGGCATCATTTAAGTGCATACTGCCAATCTGGGCAAGGATGAGCGAAACCAGTGAATAAACTGAGATCTGCAGAAATTCATCCTGCTGACCGTAGAGTCTGTCGATTTCCCAGAAATAGTTCTGGAGACGGGCAACCTCAACAGGATACAGATTCTGACTGATGTGAGTATATGGCGGCAGTGTCTTGATGAGCGGAACAAGTGATGAAACCTGAGAATAGGTTGCAAGGTCGAAGAGAAGTATGAGCTTCTCGCCGCCAGGAGCATCGGAAATATACTCATGCAGAGTTCCCGGAGCGATCATCATGATATCACCTGGCATACAATTTACAACTGCGGATGAATCGTTGTGGAATTTAACCTTCAGGGATCCTGACAGTAGCAAAATAAGCTCCACTTCGTTGTGCCAATGGAGAGGGTAGTTGGCAAGATCGTTATGATACAGGAGAACACCCTTGAGCGTATCATAAAAAATATGTTCCCTTGATTGCGCGTTTATATCGTGTATCATTTTGTACTCCCGGATAAATGATATTTGGTATCGTTAGATTGTGATTTATAAATTAAGGTAATAGATATTTTAGCACAGGCGAATGGTTTGTGCATAACATATAATGATAGAATTACGAGTCATTCGTATAAGGAATAGAATAAGTAAGAGGAAGGAATGGTATTATGGAGAGTAGGGGATGGTCACAGCTATGGCTTGATTATGAGTCAAAGTTTGCTGAAAGTAGTCTTGCTAAAGGGGCCAAAGGCAAAGTAAGCATTGAATGTGCGGATTTTGATGAGGGAAACCGCGTTATAAAAAGTGCTATAAGTGAGTTAAACAGAGCTTTTGCAGATGTTACAAAAGAGGTTAAGATCTCTTTTGTCAGAAATGAGGAAATTGCAGCACAGGGTTATAAAGTTGGAAATATTATAGGTGGAAGCCTGAATAAACCTCAGGATGGTGACGGCTTTGTAATTGAAGCTTCTGACGAAAATGGCTTATTATACGGCGCTTTTCACCTGATCAGAGAAAAGCTTATGGGCAGGGACTATCCTGATATAAGTGTAAGCTGTGCTCCATCAAATCCTCTCAGAATGATGAATCACTGGGATAACATGGATGGCAGCATAGAAAGAGGCTATTCAGGAAGATCATTCTTTTATACTAATGACGAGATAATCGTGGATGACAGAACGGTTGATTATGCACGATTTATGGCCAGCATCGGTATCAACGGAATAGTTATCAACAATGTCAATGTTAAATGGGCAGCAACTGACCTGATCACAACCAGATTTTTTGACAAGGTTAAAGAGCTGTCTGATATATTCGAAGATTACGGTATCAAGCTCTATCTGTCTCTTAACTTTGCTGCGCCGATTGAGCTTGGAGGACTTCCAATCTGCGATCCTCTTGATGAGCAGGTAGTAGCATGGTGGAAGAATAAGATCAAAGAGGTTTATGACCACCTTCCAAATCTCGGAGGATTCCTTGTTAAGGCCGATTCCGAGGGAAGACCGGGACCATTTACTTACGGAAGAACTCAGGCAGATGGTGCTAATATGCTGGGAGATATTATTGCTCCTTATGGCGGGATCATCATCTGGAGATGCTTTGTATATAACTGCACTCAGGACTGGCGCGACACCAAGACAGACAGGGCAAGAGCCGGATATGATTATTTCAAGGGACTTGATGGGCAGTATCATGACAATGTAATTCTGCAGATCAAGAACGGACCTATGGATTTCCAGATAAGAGAGCCTATTTCTCCTCTTCTGGGCGGTCTTACCAAGACCAACCAGATGCTGGAAGTGCAGATTGCGCAGGAATACACAGGCCATCAGATCGATTTGTGCTATCTGATTCCTATGTTTAAGGAAATTCTGGAGTTTAAGACATATTGTAAGCAGGAAAATGACACAGTTGCTGATGTTGTAAGCGGCAGGACAATGGGAAATAAGCTTGCAGGAATGGCAGCAGTTATAAACACGGGTAATGACTATAACTGGACAGGAAATGATCTGGCAGCAGCCAACCTTTACGGTTTTGGAAGACTCTCTTTTAACACAGAGCTTTCTGCTGAAGAAATAGCAAGAGAATGGGTTAAGCTGACCTTTAACCTGGAGCAGGAGCTTGAGGATAAGCTTGTGGATATGCTCTTAAGATCAAGAGAAATCTATGAGAAATATACAAGCCCGCTTGGAATAGGATGGATGGTAACTCCTGGTGACCACTATGGCCCAAGTGTTGATGGATATGAGTATTCCAGATGGGGAACTTACCACAGAGCTGATCATCTTGGACTTGGAGTTGACAGAACAGATAAGGGTACAGGCTATGCACAGCAGTACTATCCACAGAATGCGGAGATGTACAATGATCCTCATAAATGTCCTGAAAATCTCCTTCTCTTTTTCCACCATATTCCATACACATGGAAGCTTTCAAGTGGACAGAGCCTTATCCAGTACATCTATGACAGCCACTTTGAAGGGTATGAAGAAGCCAGAAAATTGGCAGATGAATGGAAGAACTTTGAGGGCAAGGTGCCGGAGCGTGCCTATAACTGTATCTCACACCGCTTTGATATGCAGGTAAATAACGCCCATGAGTGGTGCGATCAGGTTAATTCATATTTCTATCGCAAGAGCGGTATCGCTGATGAAAAGGGACGCGAAATCTTCTGATAGATCAGGCGTCGTCCTTGTGGGATAACTGGAACTGCTTGGGCGACATTCCAATCTGCTTGGAGAAGCGCCTTGAAAAGCTGGAATAGTTATTATAGCCAACCATAAAACAAACATCATAAGGAGAATAGTTCTGGAGTAATAATCTTTGCGCCAGAACTATTTTTTTGGCATTAATGTAGTGCTTAAGGGAATCTCCTGTAGCTTCACTGAATACGCGGCTGAGGTGATCGCTTGAGTAGTGAAGGGCAAGAGCCATGCTGTTAATAGTAATGTCTTCTTTGATATTGGTGTCGATATAATCGAAAATCCTCGATACTACCTGAGGCATGAGGCTGTTCTTGGGAAGAGGCTTGGTATTAGAGGAGTACTTGCGGGCTTTTAACAGGAACTCCACAAGAAGAGCTTTGGCAAGTACGGTGTGACCAAAGTCTGTGCTGTCCATACATTCATTGAGCTTCTCAGCCAGTTCTATAAATTCAGGAAGTGCATCCTCCGGGATTACGAGATGATTCATATTGGGGGAAGATGCGCTTCTAAAAAGCGTGGAAAAATCAGTATCTTCATCTCCGAGTTCGTTTAAATACTCGTACTGAATGTTGATGACCACACGCTCATAGCTGTTAATATCTTCGAGGTCAAGGCCGTGGAAGACCAGAGGACTTGTAAAGAACATATCTCCTCTTTTCATCTTGAAAATGTCGGGTTCTATCATGATATTTACATCCCCGTGCAGGAAAAGAACTATCTCATAACCGTCGTGGTTATGAACAGTTTTAATATCACCGGGTGTTACGCGGGCAGTCTTGTGCTCACAGATATACTCTCTGTCAATCAGACTATATGGGCAATTCAGATCTTTTTTCATAGAAATCCCCCAAAAAATGGAAATAAGAATAATCAAACTATTTGATCAATTTAGAACATGTGCAACATATATAAACAAAATTGATGAGATGCATATATCGTTGTGCAACATTATATCGGAAAATGCAAAAAAATTCTATCTTTTTGTGTATTTATATAGAAATCCTATACTCTATAGTGTTTGTTATAGGGGAGATGAATATAACACATCAAAGTGGGGGACATAAATTGGCTAAGGTAAGTTTTGATAACAGAATAATGTTTACTTACGAAGCCAAATCTTTTCCCGGAGTTAACAAAGTGGCCGAGCTTGTGAGGGAAGATATTTATCTTGTTACAGGCTTTAGGGCAGGAGAATATGTCAGAGGCACAAGGTGCAAGAACCTGATAATCTACGGAACTGTAGATAAGAGCGATTATCTTAAAGAGCTTGATAAAAGTGGCCTTATCAGATTGAACGATATCAGGGGAAAATGGGAAACCTACAGCTTTCAGATAGTAGATGATCCGTATCCGGATGTTGATCACGCTCTCGTGATAGCGGGAAGTGATAAGAGAGGAACAATTTATGGCTTGTTCCATTTATCGGAGCTTTTGGGAGTTTCCCCTTTTGTTAACTGGAATCATTGCTATCCGCGAAGAAGAAAAAATGTTGTTCTGACAGATGAATGTAACATGGTATCCAAGGAGCCGTCTGTCAGATACAGAGGTTTTTTTATAAATGATGAATGGCCGGCCTTTGGAAATTGGGCAACAGAGCACTTTGGAGGAATAAATGCCAGGTGCTATGAGAAGATTTTTGAACTGCTCTTAAGACTCAAAGGCAATTATCTGTGGCCTGCCATGTGGAAATCGAATTTCAGCATGGATGGACCAGGGCTTGAAAGTGCAAGGCTTGCTGATGAGTACGGCGTAGTCATGAGCACATCTCACCATGAGCCGTGCATGCGAAGTGGTGAAGAGTACGGGATTCTCAGAGGCGAGGACTCGATTTACGGAGATGCCTGGGATTTTATATCCAACAAAGAAGGCATTACGAGATTCTGGAGAGATGGCCTTGTCAGGAATAAACCTTTTGAAAATGTAATAACTCTTGGGATGAGGGGTGAACGAGACTCACGAATCCTTGATGAGGATTCCGGTCTTAAGGAGAACATTGATCTTTTGAGGGATGTTCTCAGAACCCAGAACTCACTTATAAAAGAAATTGTGGATAAAGATCTGGATAAGGTTCCGCGGCAGATGGTTCTTTTTACGGAGGTCGAGGAATTCTTTTACGGGGACGATAAGACAAAAGGGCTCATTGGTGACCCGGAGCTTGAAGGCGTTACCCTCATGTTGAGTGATAACAACTGTGGATATACAAGGACACTGCCTGATGAGAGTATGCGGGACCACAAAGGCGGTTATGGAATGTATTATCACCTTGATATGCACGGCGGACCATATTCCTATCAGTGGATTGGGGGAGCGTATCTTCCGAGAATATGGGAGCAGATGACTCAGGCCTATGAATACGGTGTCAGGCAGATCTGGGTGGTAAATATCGGAGATGTTGGGACTCAGGAACTTGGACTTTCTTTCTTTTTGGACCTTGCCTATGACATTGACAAATGGGGCGGCTCTGACTCACAGGTTACAAGGGATTATATAGATGCCTGGACCGAGAAACAATTTGGATCCATGATGCCTTTATCCGGGCGCAATAAGGCCCGGAAGATCATTTGGGATTATACACAGTTACTTGAAAAAAGGCGCCATGAAATAATGAACGCCCATGTGTACCATCCTCTTCATTTTGGAGAGGCACAGGAAGTACTTGATGTTTCGGAGGAGATATTAAAGGAGGCTGCAGCTTTAAGAAAGCGCATTGAAGATAAAGATCTTTCTGCATTTATTTCTCTTTTGTATTATCCCGCCTGTGGCACAGCCAATCTGATGAAGATGTGGATATTGGCCGGGAGAAATGAACTGTTTGCCAGTCAGAACAGGATTGAAGCCAATGAACTTGCCAAGGAAGTTGAAGAGTGCTTCCGCGAGGATGAGAGACTGATAGATGAGTATGAATCAGTTGATGGTGGATACTACAAAGGCTTTGGGCGATCCGAGCATATCGGTTTTGTTAACTGGAATGATGAGGATAACAAGTATCCCGTGAGATTTCTGGTTCATGGTGCAAACAGTCCCAGGATGCTACTTTCAAGAAAAGATGATGAGCATTACATGACAGGTCTTTTCTGGTGCGACAGGCCTCAGACCTGGAAAGATTTATTAAGGCCTGATGTGAATAGCATAGAGTTTGATCTTATAAATGGCAGCGAAATTCCTTACAGGTTCAGGATCAGAACTGATTGCAAATGGATGAGCTTTAGTAAGACTGAGGGAGAAGTCAAGGCCAGGGAACGGATAACATTAACGGTTGATAAAGCTCTTTTAACAGATGAGACAACCGGTGAGTTTACTGTAGAAGCTGAAGATTATAGTAAAGCCCGGGTCACAGTTATGGCAGCGCCTTATGGGAAATATGGTAATTGCCAAAAGGGCGTGTTTGTTGAAAGCGATGGTTACATCTGTATGGAAGCAGAGCATTTTGCAGACAGCTTTGAAGTAGATGGGGCACACTTTAAGGTCTTGAAGCCCTATGGGCGAAGCGGAAGTGCTATCAAGGTTTATCCTGTGACCAGTGATTTTGTAAATGCCAAAAAGAGACCATACACTGAATATCATTTTATGATTCAGGAAGAGGGCGATTACTATATTTGCTTTATGCTTGCGCCTACGACTCCTGTGACCTTCAAGCCGGAGCAGTATCTGGGGTACTCCTTAAATGATGGGGAGATTTGTATTCTTAATACTGTTGCGGATCCGGGGAGACCTTTCTTTTTGAGCCCGCAATGGGAAAAAGAGGCGATAGAAAATGTCAAAAAGGTCGAGGATAAGGTCTTTTGCAGAAAGGGAGTTAATATCCTGAAGTTCTATGGAATGAGTCCGGGAATAGTTTTGGAAAGAGTTGTTCTGGTAAAAAGAGGCGTGAGGCTTCCTGAGTCCTACCTGGGGCCAAAGGAAAGCTACATGCAGGGAGAATAGTTTTAGGAGGAGAAGATGGCTAAGAATTCGGGGAATAAATCGAAAGCTAAATTTAGCGTTTACATCAAAAGATACTGGCAGTTATATGCCATGTTATTTCTGCCACTTTTGTATCTTGTAGTTTTTAAGTATGCACCAATGATCTATGTGCAGATTGCGTTTAAGAAGTACAGCCTGGTACAGAGTGTATGGGAGCTGCCACTTGCCAAGAATCACGGTTTTGAGTATTTCATTCAGGCATTTAAGAACAACGATTTTAAATATGCTCTTAGAAATACACTTACACTTAACCTTTTGGATCTGGTATTTGGATTTCCGGCACCTATCATTTTTGCACTTGTCTTAAATGAGCTTTGCTTTACACGTTATAAGAAGGTTGTACAGACAATAGCCTATATGCCGCATTTCCTTTCATGGGTCATCATTTACAGCTTGGCACTTCAGCTCCTTGCACCAAATGCAGGTCTTGTAAATATGATCATCAAGGATCTTGGCGGAGAGGCAATTCCATTCCTCAATGATGAGACACACTGGATCGGAAGCTATATCGGATTTGGTATTTGGCAGAACTTTGGATGGGGATCAATTATCTATCTTGCTGCAATCGCAGGAATAAATCCTGAGCTCTATGAGGCAGCAGCTGTTGACGGAGCGGGAAGATTTCGCAAGATGTGGCACATTACACTTCCCGGAATCAAGCCAACTATCGTAGTTCTCCTGATAATGAGCCTTGGAAATATCCTTGGCGGTGGGTTCGACAGACCATTCGCATTCCAGAATAACCTTGTAATGAGAGTTGCTGACGTTATTGCAACATTTGTGTACAGAGTAGGTATCAAGGGACTTCAGTTCTCCCTGACCACAGCGGTGGGCTTGTTCCAGTCACTGGTTGGTGTGTTCTTCCTGCTGATGGCAAACTTCATCTCACGTAAGCTCGGTGAGAGAGGAATATGGTAAGGGAGGACAAAAGAGATGAAGATTAAATCAAATGCAGACAGAGCATGGGATATAGTGTTCGTTATCATCTGCCTTATAGTGAGTGCGATGTGCGTGATCCCTATGCTGAATCTTCTTGCCAAGTCACTTAGCGCGACAGATTTTCTGGTAAGAAATGAAGTTTATATTATTCCAAAGGGTTTTAACTTTGATGCATATGCAACTGTATTAAAGGATCCCAAATATATAAGAGCGTTTGTATGGACAGTGTTCCTGACTGTGGTTTGCACAATACTCTCACTTACAATGACAACGCTCTGCGCATATCCTCTTATATTTGAGAACCTGCGAGGAAGAGGTTTCATAAACGTATTTATAACGATCACAATGTTTTTTAACGCAGGTACAATTCCTAACTACCTGCTGATGCAGAAGCTGGGACGTCTCAGTAATCCTCTGGTTCTGATCATCCTTGGCGTTATGAGCGGTTATAATATGATCATCATGAGGAGTTTCTTTTACGGAATTCCTGATAGCCTGCGTGAATCAGCTGAGATTGACGGAGCATCTTTCTTTAAGATATTAGTGCTGATCTACCTTCCGCTTTCCAAGCCTGTTATGGCTACACTGGCTCTTTTCTATGCGGTAGGAAGATGGAATGGTTATTCTGATGCTCTTATGTACATGAGAGATGACAAGTACTACACACTGCAGCTCCTCTTGTACAACATCATCAATAACATAAATCAGGTAGAAGTTGCTACACAGGAAGGCTTCTCAGCACCCGGACTTGCAGAGTCCTTAAAGGCAGCGATCGTAATGTTCTCAACAGTTCCGATCCTGTGCATTTATCCTTTCCTTCAGAAGTACTTCATACATGGAGTAACTCTCGGAGCGGTAAAAGAGTAATTCTGAATCACTTATCGGAATGTCCAGAACTATGAGAGACGATGCATGTATTGGGGGAGATGGTCTATATGGTACCAACCCAGTAGTGGGATAATTATTAATATTAACGGAGGTAGAGTTATGAAGAAAAAGGTATTATCCATGTTTCTTGCATCTGCAATGGCACTTTCTATAGTAGCCTGCGGATCATCAAACAGTGGCGCTGACACACAGCCTGCAGCAAGTGAGCAGACTCCTGCAGCAGAAACAAAAGAAGAGGCAGCGCCTGCAGCAGAGACTGCTGAGCCGGAAGTGGCTTCAGAGCTTACAGATGGTAAGTTTGCGGACACAAGAAAGATCACAGTCGAGATTTACGACAGAGGAAATGACGGCGGTTCAGATCCTGAGAACAACATGTACACAGAGTACATCAAAAAGGGAATGCTTGAAGAGCATAACGTAGAAGTTACTTTCAAGAAGGTTCCAAGATGGACAGAGGTTGATGATATCAACAACCTTCTTGCAGCAGGAGAAGCTCCTGATATCTGCGTAACATATTCTTATCCAACAGTTCTCACATATGCTCAGATGGGCGGTGTTATCGACCTTAGCGAGATGATCGAATCTTACAAGGGAGAGCTTCCAAACCTTTGGGGATGGCTTGGTGAGACAAACATGCTCTGGGATAAAGATCCCAAGACAGGTACTGTTTGGGCAATTGAAGGTAAGAGAGCTGAGCAGCAGAGAATCGTAACTTTTGTTCGTCAGGACTGGCTTGATAAGCTCGGACTTGAAGCACCTAAGACAACTCAGGAATTCGAAGATATGCTCGTAGCATTCAAGGATAACGCTGATAAGCTCCTTGGAAGCGATGCTTCTAAGCTTGTTCCTTTCTCAACAAGCTATGATATCGGTTGGAGAGCATCAAACCTTATCACATCCTTCATGGATCCTAACATTTCAGACAAAGAGTATTACATTAACGGATTCGATGACAGAATGGTTACACAGACTTCTACCAAGGAAGCTGTAAGACTTCTCAACAAGTGGTACAACGCAGGCCTCATGTGGAAAGATTTCGCTCTGTATGGAAGCGGAGACACAACAGAGGATGACATGATCAAGGCTGGTTACGTTGGTGCATTCCAGCACAACTGGGATTATGTATTCAGAAACGGCGAAGATTCAATCAATGCAAACCTTAAGAGAAACGTTGGCGAAGATGCTAAGTTTGTTCCTGTAGATTGCTTCCAGAATTCAGCTAACAAGTATTCTAAGTGGCTGTACAGTTCAGCAGGCGACAGGAAGATCTTCTTCCCTACAACAAACACAGAGCCTCTTGCATCTCTTCTTTATCTTGATTTCATTTCCAAGCCTGAGACAATCAAGTACCTTCAGGCAGGTGATGAGGGCGTAACACATGAAGTTCTTGATAGCGGTGCTATCCAGATCATTGCTGCAACAGGTGATGCAATCCA